>OFHO01000069.1_pt1 | contig 92251 bp, 92 predicted proteins | sample 1521531 | NCBI WGS metagenome assembly OFHO01 (sample SAMEA3504124, study PRJEB24116) | mouse gut metagenome | biome: mouse gut; feature: mouse-associated habitat; material: faeces | place: Denmark | collected 2011
CCATTTCATTAGTGAAATCTGATTGGAAGCTCCAGCAGAAAACCGCCCTTCCCCGCCAGCCCCCGTTCCGGTCGTCCCGGCCCTGTTTTGCTTTGTCCGCCAGGGCGCTTATAAAAATTGATTTCCGTGATCCGCTCCCCAAATTCCGGCTTTCTTGGTCTTGCGGACTTATATCCATTTACCCGCAGCCTTTTCTACTGCTCCGTATAAAAAATTTCATAATTTTCTTTTGTTACGATCGCAGTACCGCTGTCTGCCGTAGCCGGCAGGGAAGGATATCCGTTTTCCTGCCAGTTTTCCGCTGAGGTAATCATCCCCGCACTGATATGATACAAATATACCATACTCCAATACCCCTGCACCCAAGGAGCCTGGCTGATCGTAGCTTCTACCGTTCCGGCTCCGATCGCATCCAATGTTACCGTGTCAATGTCAAATGCAACAATTTTCGTCTTTCCTGACAGCCCTGCTTCCGCAACCGCCTGTTGTCCGCCCGAACTTGCAATTACGGTAGTTGCCAGAATATAATCGATGTCCTTATGGCTGGTCAGCAAACTTGCCGCATTGTTTGCCGCTGCCGTTTCGTCGTCGCCGCTGTCCACAATCTGGACAACCTGGATACCCGGATACTCTTCTGCCAGCGTTTCTTCAAATCCTTTGATGCGTTCTACAATATTAGCCTGTGATTTATTTGTGATAGCTGCTACTTTCCCCGTTCCTCCAAGCTGTTCCCCGATATAGTGGGCCGCATTCGCCCCCGCATCATAGTTCTGCGTGCCGATATAGCTGATACGCTTGCTCTTCGGGCTGTCAATATCAAAAGTAACTACCGGTATCCCGGCTTCTATCGCCTTATCGATAATAGGCGCATAGGCTTCCGCGTCCATCGCCGTTACCGCAATCCCCGCCGGCTTCATGGCAACCACCTGTTCAAATGCTGTCAAAGACTCGTTCAAATCATATTTCGTGCTTCCTCCAAGGATCGTCTTCACGCCATATTGCTTTCCTGCGTCTTCAAATCCCCGGAACACCTGCTTCCAATATGGATACCCTGAGTTAAAAGCGACCATATAGAACTCTTTCTCCTCATTCGCCGTTTCCTCAGCCGCCGTTTCCGCGCCGGCTTTCTCCTCCTGTGTTTCCGTTCCGCCTGTTTTTTGATCCGCGCATCCCCAAAAAGATGCCGTCATAATACCTGCCATCAATAAAGCTGCCATTCTTTTCCATACTTTTTTCATACCATGTCCTCCTACCTTCTCTTTGTCTGCTGTCTGTTGCTGATATAATCAATGATAATTGCAATAAGTAAAATCGCCCCTGATACAAAATTTTGCCAGTTGACAGAAATATTAAACAATACCAATGCGTTGTTCATAATACTGAGCATCACAATACCCAATGTCGTGCCCAGTATGGTTCCCTTTCCCCCTCCTAAGCTCGTCCCGCCGATTACTGCCGCAGACAGAACCATCATATCCACTCCGTTTCCGTTATTCGCCGTCGCCACCCCGAAGCGGGATACGGACAGAATGCCTGCAATCGCTGACATCGATGCGGTTCCTATATAAAGGAATATCTTGACATTGCCGGAATTAATTCCCGATAAGATGGCCGCCTTCTCGCTGCTTCCCACATAAAATACTTTCCTGATCAAAGCGGTCTTTCTGACACAGAAATCCGCAATGACCGCCATCACCAAAAAGATTACTATCATAACAGGCAGTATGCCAAACAAATCGCCGGTGCCAAGTACGCGGAAGCTTTCATTCCCCGCCGGAAGCGTGATAGAAAATCCCTCGGTCAGAACAAATACAAGCCCTCTTGCCATTTGGGAGATGGCAAATGTGGTAATGAAGCCGTTTAAATTGAACTTACCAACCAAGATACCTGACAATGTCCCGATCGCGCCGCAAATAAGAAAGCTTAATAATACGGCAAGCCATATATTCATTCCTTTCTGGGCAAACAGTACGGTCAATACGGAAGCCAGTCCCATGACAGATCCTACCGAAAGGTCAAAACATCCCCCAATCAAGGCAATGGTTACGCCTATTCCCACAATGCTTGTAGTCGATAATCCCATCGCTGTCGTCACGATATTGTCTGCGCTTAAAAAAACGGGGGATTTCACTGAGATTACGATTACAAATACAATAATAATCGATAAAATCGTAAGTTCCTTCATTGATTTTATTTTTGACAGAATTTGGTTAGACTTGCGCATATTCCCTCTCCTTTGCTTCTTTTGTTTCCTTCGAAATAGCTGCAATGATATTTTTCTGAGTCACCTCATGACCGCTGATATCATGAACCAGCCTTCCTTCCCTGATGATGATTACCCTGTCGCAAACCCCTACGATTTCCGGCATTTCTGAGGATATCATAATAATGCCTATCCCATGGCCGGACAATTCTCGTAAAACATTGTGTATTTCTGACTTGGATCCCACGTCAATCCCTCTTGTGGGTTCATCCAGAATAATAATCCTAGGATTCAAAGCCAATAATTTTGCAATCATAATCTTCTGCTGGTTGCCGCCGGACAGGCTGTTGACCAACTGCTTTTTGTCATTGTATTTGATGTTCAGGCTTTTTTTGAATTCATCCGTTACGCGGTTCATTTCCTTTGCCTGCATAATCCCTTTTTGTGAAAAATGATCCAACTGCAACGCGCAAATATTGTCCACAATATTCATTTCCAGAAAAAGCCCGTCCAGTTTCCTATTTTCAGTAAGATAGCACAAACCATTCCGAATGGCCGAGGCATAATTTTTAATATTGATTTTTTCCCCGTCCAGCCAGACCGTGCCGCCGTCCGTTTTGTCAATTCCACACAGCCCTCTTGCGATTTCCGTCCTTCCCGAACCGACCAACCCGCACAATCCCAGTATTTCTCCTTTTTTCAGGGAAAAGCTGATATCTTCAAAAACAAATTTCCTCGTCAGTCCTTCGACCCTTAACAATTCCGTTTTTTCCGTTTTTGAATTTTTTTCAGGATAAAAGCTGCTCAATTCCCGTCCAACCATTTCCTGCACTACCATTTCCTGCGTAGTTTCTTCTATCCGGTGCGTCGCGATATACTCGCCGTCCCTCAGGATCGTAATCCGGTCACAGATCTCAAAAATTTCTGACAGCTTATGGCTGATATAGTAAATGCCCACTCCTTTTTTCTTCAATTCTTCTATGCTCTTAAATAACTGGCACGCCTCTTCTTCATTCAGGCTGGAAGTAGGTTCATCAAAAATAATGATCCTGCATTCCTCCGAAACTACTTTTGCAATCTCTACGATCTGCTGTTCCGAAACGCTCAGTTCTTCCACCAGCTGCGTCGGTTTTATTCCTGTATGAAACTGCTCCAGCACTTCGGACGCCTGCCGGTTCAATTCCTCTTTGTGAACAAAGCCTTTTCTTTGCGGCAAACGCTCTACAAAAATATTTTCCGCCACCGTCAGTTCCGGAAACAGGGCCAATTCCTGATGCACCAAACCGATCCCCGCCTTTTGAGCTTCTTTCGTATTTGAAAAGGATACCTGTTTTCCCTCTATATAAATATTTCCGCTCGTCTGCCTCATTCCGCCCGACAGGATGTTCATCAATGTGGATTTCCCCGCCCCGTTTTCTCCGGCGACCGCATGAACCTCGCCTTTCCGCAAATCTACCGAAACTCCCTTCAGCGCCTTTGTACCGGGAAATTCTTTTTCAATTTTTTCTGCAGCCAACAATTTTTCTTCATTCATCCCTATGCTCCTTATGCCGATGCTTCATATAAATATGGTATTTTTCATCCACGATCTGATAAAGCGGCTTCCATTCATATTTTCCAAGCCGGAAATCCAAAGCGCCCCTCTGTTGGATCTTTTGTATCATCTGTTCAGGTTCCTCATCAAAATGAATAAATTCTTCGCTGTCATCCAGCAGTGCCAGAACGAACGGCCCGTAAAAAATGGAAAACAGTTCCGGCTTGTCCTTGGGGCGGACCACCCGCAGGAAACAGGAAAACCGAATATGAACCCGATCATCTTTTTCCCATCTATCATTGATCTCGATATAACCGTTTTTCACTTGTACTTTTTCCGGATGTTTTACATACAAAATATCGAAATTACCGTCACACCATCCGGGAATCCTGATTTTAAGCGTTCTGGCTTCTTTTCCACCCTCTCTGACCACAATGTGGATCCGGCTTCTTTCCTCGTTCATTATTTCCTGTTCCAAAATAAAGTCTTTCCCCAATGCGAGCGTGGAATTCAAAAACAAATTAATATAAACGTCTCCGAAAGCTGTATAATAAATACCTTCCCCATATCTGAATTTTGATTCCAGGCCGGTGCCATGACAGCAGGTATTCTCCATTGCCCGGTAATTTTTCTGTACTCCTGGCTGCATTCCCATAAAATAAGTGGTAGCGCCCCCATATTGTTTATTGCTGTTTGCCAAAATATGATTCAGCAGAACCCGTTCATAATAATCCGCATATACGGGCGAGGGATCATACTCAAATATTTTTTTCGTCAGCTTCAGCATGTTATAACTGCAACAGGATTCCGCATTTTTTTCAGACAACTCGCTTCCTATACGGTCCGCATTGCGGAACATCTCCGCATTCCCCACTCCGCCAATCGCATAACTGTGGTGTTCCCTGACCATCGCCTCAAAATAATACGCCGCATGAAATAATTCTATCTGTCCGGTTGCCTCAAACAGCCTGAGCGCGCCGATCATCTGCGGAATATGCTGATTCGCATGAATCCCCCCCAGCACATCGATGTTTCGTGACATAGGATAAAACAATGCGTCGTTGTCAAACCATCTCGCCGCTTCCAGGAATCTGTCATCCCTCGTCATCTGATATAACTCCGCCAGCGTTTCGTTTATCCCGCCGAACTCTCCCGCGATATAAGTGGACCACATCCTGTTCAACGTCTCCTTCGGAAGTTTCCCCAGACGGTTGTATACCCATATGCCGATCCGGCAAACCATTTCCAACGCTGTTTTTTCCTGAAATGCTTTATAGCAATCCAGCAATCCGGCCATAATCTTATGCAGCGTATAATACGGTGCCCAAACGGCCGGATAAACGGCTCCTTTCTCCAAATCGGAAAATTGGCTGACCGGATAAGCGCTGAGATATCCCTCATATTCCTCTGACATGGCTGTATACTTCTGCTGTACTTCATACAAACCGTCAATCAATTCTTTCGCCTTTTTCTCCAGCCTTTCATCCTTTGTAACCTCATAGGCTAACGCCACCGCACTTAAGTAATGCCCTGTCGTATGCCCCCTCAAATTGCTTTCCGGCGCTTCCCATCCCAGCATCGGCTTTACACCGGAAACGGGAATCCCCGCCGCCTGCCGGAAATTATAAAGCAGGGAATCTGCCTCATAAGACAAAATATAATCCAACATTCTGTCCACATCCTCTGTAAACTTGCCATCTTTTTGCAATTTCACCTGGCATCTTTGCACTTCACAGACTTTCCTGACAGGAACCTCAGGCTCCGTGTACGACTCGTCCGGCAGTCCTGTCACATAAGCCGTTACTAACGGCGGGGCATTCCGTATCCGGTATTTCATTTCATATGTATCGCCGCAGCTCAACCGTTTTGTTTCCTGTTCCTCCAGCTTTCCCGTTATCCGATAGGTTTTTTCTTCTTCTACCTGTACGATTCCATCCTGGTCCCATCGAACCGGCAAACTGACAGTCCCGTCCTCCAATTCCAATATCGCGCAGCCCGGCAGCCTGAACTGCGTATTTATTTTACTGCCAAACTCCATCGGAAGCTGTCTGACAAAAAGCCTTTCTACCGGCAAAGCTACTATCGTAACCTGATACTCTTTGGAAATAACTGCGTTTCCTTCTCCTGCCACGGCCCTTAATACCACTGTCTGATTTCCATCCTTGCTTTCCGGCCGGTGTACTTTCCCATTGTGTTCTAAAATGGACGGCCTCGATGATTGCCAGTTAATGGAAATCCCATCCTTTGTTTTAGCCGGGAGAATAAGATCCGTTTCTACCGTTCCGAGATTTCCAAGATAAATCTCTTCCAGGCAGGACTCTAATACAACCTTGTTTTTCACTTTCTTCTCCTTCCCATTTTCCTTTTCCCTTTCATTTTTTATTACGATTTCTCTGAGATATCCACGTGGGCATAGTTCTCCTGTATACGGTTTTCTCACCTGGCCATTTGATTTTAACGCATACTCTCTATTGACTAACTATATGCTAAATGATACCCTAATCGTATAGTCTCCAAAAGGGGCAGAATAAGAAAAAAGGTGGACATTTCCTATATGTTAATGATTACTTCGGATGCAGAATCCCCGGCCGGATTTATATCCTGCGGAAATTTAGTGAATGAAAACGGATTTACCCATGTTTGCAGGAATTTGGATTGTTATGTACTGATTTTTGTACAGAAAGGATGCCTTTATATCCGGCAGGATGAAAAAAATTATGAAGTGAAAGAAAATGAATTTATTTTACTTTTTCCCAATATGACTCATTATGGATACAGGCCAAGTTCCGGTTATTTATCCTATTATTGGGTGCATTTCAGCTTCCCCCATCCCCGCTTAAGCACGGAACGCTCTTTTTCCATTAACCAGCCCTTTTCCCATTCCCTGAATGCCCCTCTGAGCCCTTATCATGAAATTTCGGCAAAAGACGAACTCTATTTTATCCCAGCATACGGCACCCTTCCCTCCGTATGCCGCTCTTCTCTCCTTTTTGCCCAGCTGCTCGATACTTATAAGCGCGGAAAATATGCTTCTATCGTGCATTGCCATTATGCGCTGAACTCTTTTCTTTTGGAATTTTCCGAAGAAATGCTGTCGAAATATGCACCGAAAAGCAATCCTGACGATCCTATCGAAAACATTATCGAATGGATCCGCAGACATTACCGGGAAAATCTAAAAATCTCCCAAATAGCGGAACGGTTCAATTATAACCCCGATTATTTATCGGCGCTCTTCAAAAAGCACACGGGCTATTCCCTCCTTCTCTACATCAATCTGATGCGGCTGAATATTGCAAAGGATATGCTGGTCAATACCGAATTATCCATTAAGAGCATCAGCGAAGACTGCGGTTTCCGGGATGAAAAATATTTCTTCCGCATTTTTAAAAAATATATCGGGACAACGCCCAACAAGTACAGGCTCTCTTTCCGTTTAAAATATATGAACATCAAATAGTGTTGTTCCGGCCATATGTTTTACGATGCATTTCTCCATAACAATCGAGTAGAGAAGATTCATCTTCCCTACTCGCCGCGCGGGATGCGTGCAGCAAAGCTGCTAATTTCCTTACGCACCCCTGCGCACAAAAAAACCGCCCCATGCCCTGGGGCGGCGCTTGCCAGCTCTGTAAAATTTCTAAAGATTTTCTTCAAATACCAGTCGTATCGTCTCCGCGCTCTTACGGAATTCTTCCATTCTTTCATCATCCGCCGACTGGGAATAGGTAATCGTATAAACCTTATCGGCAATAATAATATAAATCAGTTGTTCCATTTCCGTTTCGCCCGCCTTACAGGACAATTCCACTTTATGGGCAGGGCAATTACTCACTTCCGTTTTTGTATATTGGAAACGGTCTACCGTTGCTTGTTCTCCATAGGTTTCTTTCAGTTTTTCTTCCATCCGCTTCTTATATTCCTCGGACCCCAGCATCTGGTCCAGAGCTTCGCCGTCCACATTTTCCGATGCGGTATAGTAAATATTGGAGGAATCCAGCGGATTACGTTCCGCCAAATACATGCCTTTTACGTCCCCGCTTGGAACATATCCATCCGGAAGAACCACCGTACATCCCAAATCTCCATATACTTCCTTTTTATATGCCCGTTTTGCTTCCATTCCGGTCAGCGCGTGAAGCTGCGTTCCCGACATGCCGCTGTCTGCCGCGGCTTTTTGCTCCGCCGCAAAAACGGTACTTACCGCAAACATTCCCCCGAAGAAAAGCAACACCGCTGCTGCGGCTCCTGCCAATACGATGATCCATTTATTTTTCATTGCAACTCCCTGTCAAAATACACTGTTCTCTATTCCGCTATTTATTATAGAGAAAACAGGGGGCATGTGCAAGTACCAAAAACAGATTTCTCTTAATTTATTCTAAAATCCCGGAAAAGGCCGCGGATGCAAAAAAGGAACCCCGTTTCCAGGATTCCTTTCCGGACCTCCGCCATAATCACAAACCCGCTTTTCTCATTTTCTTATCTTTCTTTAAAGGTAGCGCAAGCCGTTTCCCTGCAGTCGCAGGCGCCGCAGCCTTTGATATCCACATGTTCCGCATGGCATTTATAGTTGCTGTTATAAACGCATTTTACGGCTTCGCAGTCGATGCTGATCGTCTTGCACGGATGTTCCAAAGCGCTTGTATAAGAGTCGCCCCGTTTCTCCGCAAAGCTTTCGCAGCAAGTATCGTCCTTTTTGTCCGCATGTTTACCGCCGACCATAATATCGCCTTTACAGCAGCATTCTTCCTTGTTATAAATACAATTATCTACTGAACAGTCTAATTGAGCCATAGTTTAACCTCCTGATTTTTCCAGCCTTGTCTTAATATTATGTTTCCCTATCAGTATGGCAAAAAACTATAAAGCTTATACATTTTTATTTCTTTTTCCTGTTACAACATCCTTATCATTGCTGAATTTTTATGGTTTATCCTCCAGCGCTTCCGAATGCAGCCGGTATAGCGTAAACCAATATACTTCCAGCATAACTTCCTGCTTCTCTTCGGCAAAAATCCCCTCTTTTTCCCACTCTTCCAGCAAATCGTTGTTTTTATTTCCGATCAGCCAGATATTTTTTCCTTCTCCCATCCAGGTCTTTATATCATCCGCAGAAGAAAAAGAAAAATATTTATTTTCAAAAATATCGCAAATCAAAGGCTCCGGCTCCGCATTCCAAAGATAGATATCGTTTTCCAGATAATAACCCGTCACACCCTGTACCTGGTTAAACTGGGTGATCACCACGTCCTCCGGTGCGATCTGCCCCATCGCTTCCTCCACCTCTTCCATGCGCACCCTGCGCCATGTCTCATCATTGCGAAACCAGCGGTAATCGCCGATTCCCAATAAAAATATTGCTGCCAAGACCGGAAGAAAAATTTTTCTGCTTTTGGCCGCACTGCTGGCACAAAAAACAAAGGAAAACCAGAAACACCCCGCCGCCGGAACCATATACCGGACGATAAAAACAGGACGCAGCAGAAACGAAGCTGCAAACCCAAAAAGCACCACTCCTGCAAGGACGCCTGTACCGGCCACGATCAGAAAGACTTCTTCCGGCCTTTTCCGGCTCTTCCACAAACTATAAAACATCAAACCCGTATAAGCGGCAAAAAGCGCCACCGCCGCCGCGACCTGAAAGGTTCCGCTGCCAAAAGGAGGCTTCATCAGGAATTTCACGCAGGAACCGAAGGTTCTCCACGTCAACGGCAATATCCAATAATTCTCCTTTACCTGGGTCATCTGCCGGATGACAACGGCCATCCATGGAAGATAAGCAGCTACAGACGCAAGAACACAGAAAAACCAGTTTCTTTTTTCTTTTTTCGAAGCCTTTCTTATCATAAGAAAGACAAAAAGAAACAAGTAAATCATCGCCGCTGCCGCACCGGCAAAGTAGTGGGTGTAAGCCGCCATAATCCCGTAAACTGCCAGGCAAATCCAGTCTTTCTTCCTGCTTTCCCCGCTGTCCCCGACTCCGCAGACGATCTCAAAAGCGTGAAGGAAGGCAGCGGTTACAAAAAACATGGCTAATGTATACATCCTGATTTCCACCGTATACTGGGACAAACTTGGCATCGCCATTATGCCGAACGCAAACAGGCCGGCACACAGCCAGCCAAAACGCCGCCGCACCATTGTTGCGGCATATGCGAATAAACCGGCCAGAGGAAGAATGGAACATAGCTTGCCGATCACAATGCCGTTCCCTCCCTGCACGATTCCTCTCACCATTTTCACGAAATAATAATAAACAGGCGGATGCACATCTCTTGCCGTAAACGCTGTCAGTTCCCCGAAGCTTCTTTCCGTCAGCCCCATCGTAAATAACTCGTCATACCATATCCCGTCGGCAAAGCAAAGCCTTGCCGACAGAACCAGCATTCCACAGGCCGCTGCAAAAAAAGCTATCCCGAACCAATCTTCGTATGTCCGTCGCTTCATGCCAACCTCCACGCCGCCTCCTGGCGGCACAAACCATCAATGGGAAGAACGCCGTATTTCAGGCGTTCTTCGGTGTGAAGAGCGGTTCGCAACGCGAACCCTAAAAGTTCTTGGCGAAGCACCCACTGGTGCGAGCCTAAATTGCTAAAGCAATTCGAACTTCTTTCCACACTAATCAACAGCCTCTTCCTTCCGAATTTCCTTCGTTCTGATCTCTTTGCAAATCTGTCCGATAAATTCATCCAAAGGTTTTACTCCTTCGTCTCCTGCGAAACGGCTTCTGACCGAAACGGTCTTGTCCTCTTCCTCTTTCTGTCCTATAATAAGCATATAAGGCAGTTTGGCCAGTCTTGCCTCCCGAATCTTAAAGCCGATCTTTTCGGAACGGTTATCCACTGTAGTCAATATGCCGTTCTCCTTTAATTCCTTTTCCACTTCCTTCGCATAATTTTCATATTTCTCCGAAATTGGAAGTACTCTTACCTGTTCCGGGCAAAGCCACGTAGGGAATTTGCCTTCGTATTTTTCGATCAGCCATGCCAGCGTCCTTTCATAGCATCCCATCGAAGTTCTGTGAATAATGTAAGGCCGTTTCTTTTCCCCGTCGCTGTCCACATAAGTCATGTCGAAACGTTCCGCCAGGAACATATCCAGCTGGATCGTAATCATCGTATCTTCCTTGCCATATACATTTTTCGCCTGAATATCCAGTTTCGGCCCGTAAAATGCCGCTTCCCCTTCTTCCTCGGTATACTCGATGCCGATATGGTTCAGGATCGCCCGCATCATATCCTGCACTTCGTTCCACTGCTGCTCCGTCCCGAGATAATGATCCTGGTTGTTCACATCCCACAGAGACAAACGGTAGGTTACGTCGTCCTGGAGTCCCAGCGTCGTCATGCAATATTTCGCCAGATCCACGCAGCCCCTGAACTCTTCCTCGATCTGATCCGGGCGCACGATCAGATGCCCCTCGGCAATCGTAAACTGGCGTACACGGGTCAGTCCGTGCATTTCGCCGGAATCTTCGTTTCGGAACATGGTAGAAGTCTCTCCGTAACGGCACGGCAAATCCCTGTATGATTTCTGGCTCTGCTTATAGACATAATATTGGAACGGACAGGTCATAGGACGCAGGGCGAATACTTCCGATTTTTCATCCGCTTCATCGCCAAGCACGAACATCCCCTCTTTATAATGATCCCAGTGGTCGGAAATGATATACAAATCCTTTTTGGCCATCAGAGGAGTCTTCGTCCTCATATATCCTCTCTTTTCTTCTTCATCTTCAATCCAGCGCTGCATTGTCTGAATCATTTTTGCCCCTTTGGGCATCAGCAGAGGAAGCCCCTGGCCGATTACATCCACCGTAGCGAACAATTCCATCTCCCTGCCGAGCTTGTTGTGATCTCTCTTTTTAATATTTTCCAGATATTCCAAATATTCTGCCAATTCCTCTTTTTTGTTAAACGCAGTACCATAGATCCTTTGCAGCATAGTGTTATCCGAATTCCCTCTCCAATAAGCGCCTGAAGAGGAGATCAGTTTAAACGCTTTGATCCCTTTGGTACTCATCAAGTGGGGGCCGGCGCAAAGATCCACAAAGTCCCCCTGCTGATAAAAGGAAATCACCGCATCCTCCGGCAAATCCCGGATCAATTCCACTTTGTAAGGCTCGCCCTTTTCCTCCATAAACTTCATGGCTTCTTCCCTGGGCAGAGTAAATTTCTCCAGTTTTTTCCCTTCTTTGATTATTTTTTTCATTTCCGCTTCCAGTCGGTCCAAATCTTCCCTGGAAAAAGGGTCATGTTCAAAATCGTAATAAAATCCGGTATCAATACTCGGGCCGATCGCCAGCTTCGCATCGGGATAAAGCCTCTTTACTGCCTCCGCCAGCACATGGGAAGCCGTATGTCTCACCACCTGAACTCCCTGTTTATCGTTAGCCGTCAATATATTAAGCTGGCAGTCACCGTCTACCACCGTCCGAAGGTCCACCACTTTCCCGTCTATTTCTCCCGCACAGGCCGCCCTTGCCAGCCCTTCGCTGATATCCGACGCGATATCGATCACGCTCATGGGCGACGCATACTCTTTTTCACTTCCGTCTTTTAATGTAATAATCATCCTTCTTTTCTCCTTTCACCGATTTCCCCGCCTTTTTCCGGCTTTTGAAAATTCAGTCTTCCCAATCATAATCCCCTTCTTCGCAATCGCACTCCCCGCATCCTCCTTTGCCGCTGCGGTTATTGTTTCCATTATTGCTACCTACCATAACCTGTTTCCTCGGCGAAACCAGCATACCAACTACCAGTCCGGAAAGCACGCACACCGCCAGCATCAGAAAATACTCTCTTTTCTTTATCGTTTTCATTTCCTCTAAAATCACCTGTAATTCTTTCCATTTTTCCTGCATTTTTTCTTCCTCCTATTTTTCTTTTTTGCTATTATCCATTCTTTCTTTGCACGGATCTGCCCTTTATTCGTGCAGGGATCTTTCTCTGCACGCCGCGCGATCCGTACTTTCCTTACACGGATCTGCGCATAAAAAGTCCCTCACATTGCCCGATCACTCGCAAATTGCTCGCAAATTGCTCGTACAATGTAAGGGACGTATTTTCCTTAATTACGCGGTTCCACCCTTATTGCCCTGCCAATGGAAGATAATATATGAAGATAACATATCTTTCTTTTCTTCCATACACAGAACCACTTCATTAGGCCGGTAACGGGGACCGCCGGGCCGGATTAGGGCCGCTCAGAGCTGGTCTTCGGATGCATCCGGTTAAGATACTTCCAGCCTCCGGCCGGGAAAACAAATACCACGCTCCAGACACATATGCATCTTTCATCTATTGGCATTTGACCCCGCCGACGGTATCTCTCTCTGGAACCCTCTGGCATCTTACTCGTCTCTTCAAAGCTTTCAGATTATGCTTCTTTCGTTATTCTATGACATTTTTACAAATATGTAAAGAGTAAATTTCTGCAATTTGCAATGAATCAATATCCGCTGCCAGGAAATTACAATTTCCAAACTTTCAATCCATATCCTTCAACAATACTTCTTCCAAAATCTCCGCCGCGCTGGCGACCATTCTGCTGCAAGGCCGGCTCGCATAATATTCCTTCGTCCGCTTCTCCGGCCTGGCGCTCTGCTCTCTTTCCAGTATTCCCAACAGTTCCCGACAGATGATCGTTCCGTTTTTTTCCTTGAACCTGTCGCTCATCTCCCGAACGATGGCATATATCCTTTCCTTTCCTTCTTCATTCTCAGGATCGGTATTTCCATCCTTCAGCCCCGCCAGCAATGCCATGGCAGAAACTGCGCCGCATACCTCGCGCATCCGCCCGATGCCGCCTCCCATGGGGCTTGCCAGCTTCAGGGCCGTTTCCCTGTCCATCCCGAACAGATCCGCATAGGTGGAAAAAACAGACTGGGCACAGCCGAAACCGGATTCAAAAGTTTGTACCGCTTTTTCAACTCTGCTTTCCATGTGCAACCGCCTTACTGGTTCCTACCGCAGCATTTTTTATATTTCTTGCCGCTTCCGCATGGACAAGGATCGTTAGGGTATACCTTATCCCCCTTCACGATCGTAGTAGACGACTTTTGTTCTTTATAAAGAGCTTTTTGTGTTTCCTCATCAAAAATATCGTTCCATTCTTCCAAACCATACAGCCAGTCCGCTCCTGCGGCTACCATATTTTTATAAAGAAGTTCTTTATCGAAGCCAAGCTGAACCTTTGTATCCTCTTCCATTTCTTCGATGGGATTTGCTTCCTTCAGGCTATCGTTAATACCGTCCAGAAATCCGGTCATCGTCATGATATCCACGCCGAATTTTTCTGCCAGTTCCTTTACGGTTCCTTCTGCCACATCTTCCGATTTCTTTAATAATTCCGCATAAATTTCTTTTTCCTTCTCGAAATAATCAGCCCATAACCTCTGCAGATCGCCTTTATTTGCTGTCTCCGAATATGCCATTTCTTTCCATTTTTTTAATAATGCCATCTCTTATACCACCTTTTGTCCAATTATCGTTCTATATCTCTTTCCAGATTTCCCGCTTGTCCGTTTAAAAAAGAACCAAACGCTTAAACTAACGATAGTATATACCACTTTTTAAAAAAAGTAAATTTTTTTATTTATCATGAATAAACTTTTTAAACCCGTCAATAATAAGAGTAGTCAATGGATCCCCCTCCATTGACGAAGACAGGTTTTAAAACCTGAATGCAGATAGAAAGTCTGTATTGCATAGCAAAAGATAAGAAAAAAATACTTATCCTCCCCTTGGGGTGGATTATCCTCCCCTAAGGAAGCCTTTAGGACTGCCAAAGCCGCAGTTTTAGGGGCTTCCGCTTTGTTTTAAGCTTCATTTTGGGGCTATTTTGGGTGTTGCCAAGTGTTGCCAAGCTTGAAGCCAATGTTTATCAAGGTTTCCGGGGTTTCTATGGTTTTACATGATGTTTGCTTTGATGCTCACAATGCCAGTATTTTAGGCGCTTTCTGCGTGAATTTCTCTCTAAATGCCATCACTAAACATATGTTCTTATTTTCTGTTATATCATCAAAAAAATCTTCTGATTCCCGTAACAGTTACCATCAAATCACTTTGATAATCTTATGCAAACATCGTCTCCACTTGCCCACCGCCAAAATCGAAATCATATATTTTAAAGATTTCATTCTGTATAGCCAGATTGTTTTCGTAATCATTTTTGCACTTATAATAGGTGTTTAAGGTTGTGCTTTTAATACAATAAGCCATAGGCGTTTGTTCATATGTCCTACGTTTTTTGAAACTAATGCCAGCTTCATGCCTTTATCCAAGCAGTTCGTCACGCAGCTCCTTCTGCATGTGTGGGATGGTTTATATTCCATGCCTACATAATTGCAGAAAGCCTTGAAAGTTCCGGTAATGCTGCTTTCCTTTACCATCCTCCCACTGTTCTTTAAGCTCATCATCCTGCAATTGTTCATTTAAAACTTCTCTAAACTCACTCATTATTTTCATCCTTATTGATATAGCAATATAATTATATGCTAACAAATCAGGTTACAAGTTGTAACCCTTTTCCCCAATATTTGTCAACTCATTCTCCTCTATTATGCTTCACAATCCAAATGCCAATATCCTTTTCTTCAATTTTTCCAGATGCAATCTCCAAACCTAACGCAATCTGGTTGCTTTTCCAATCATAGACGGATAAAGTTCCATCTCTTCAAAAGATTGAAAAGGTATTAACAATGCAGAATCCAACAAGCCTTCATCACGTATCCCATTACTTCCTCCAGTTTCTTGTATCATCTTGCTATGGAGATATTTAATCTGTTCCTTATTCAATAAAATCATTTTGCCAATTCCCAAACGCTTTCTTATGCTTTTGCAATATGCGAGCCGCAACAGCCTCCAATGCTTCATTATCTGCGTCCGTATCTTCCTGTAATTTGCTGTAATCAATCAAAACATATCGGGGTGAATTATTCTTTAGTATCACAGCAGCCCCATTCTCATCCACCATCCTCGCAACCTTTGAAAAATTTTGGTTTGCTTCTGAAATAGATACTAAGTTCTTTAAATCAATATGCATAACACACACTTCCCTTCCTTTTGTCTGTAATAATAGTATATACTATATTTTAGGATAAATTCAACCTAAAAGGCAGACGCTTTAACGGAGCGGCTGCCTTTTTGGGTAGTGTTGTTGATAAACTGGAATTTCTGCTAATCTACGAACTTGTTTCAGGCATTGAAATACATATCATAGACAACATATCCCTGTACATTTTTCAATGCTCCTTCATAAGTTTCTTGGCACATCATGCAACGTGGCTCATTCATTGGTATTCCACTCGTTGGTTTAATATTAAACTCTGAGGACGTTTTAAAGCCAACACGATTGTAAAAATGATAGTCACCCTCAACCGTAATTCCTTGATATCCTGCATTTCTGACTTTTTCAATCCCTTGGGTAATCATTGCAGAACCAATTCCTTGATGAAAATAGTCTGCATGAACAGCCACTGGTGCAAGCATAACGATGTTGCTTTCCTGCTCATCATCAATATGTGTCCCATTTGGTGTGGAAGATAACGGGAATCTTGAAAACATAAAATAACCTACTATTCTCTCGTATATTTCAGCAACAAATGATAACTCTGGAATATAATATTTTGAATCCCTTATCTCTTCCACTAAAGCAATAATATCTGTTCCATCAGAATAATCTGTCCCCTCGCTAAATGAACGTAAAATTAACGAAATTATCTGTTTATAATCTTTATGTGTTTCTGGACGTATTATTATATCATTTCTCAATGTTTTGCTCTCCTTCTATATTCTTAGTAAACTCTTTCTGATATTTAAAAAATAAAAAATCATGTGTATCTTCTTTCATTCAAATCTATCATACTGCTGTCTTCTTGAACTTTTGTTTAAGAAGCCTTTCTTGTTTTTAGCTCTACAATTCCGATTTGTTGTTGCGTTCAGTTTAGCACATTAATAGAACATCTACAAGATTCCGAGTACGAAAAAGCAAAAAGAATGAATTCTTCACTTGACAATGTGGAAAAGATCTGATGAGTTTCGACAAATTGCGACAAAAAATGTTAGAGCATAGTAAAATTTAAGATGCCTTTACATTGTATAGCGGAATATATTTACCTCAATTGTTTTGGTATAAATTCCAGATGAAGTACCATATCCATTCCCTCTGCTAGACGAATCAGTGTTGATAAAGCAGGATTTGCATTTCCAGTTTCAATTTTACTTATATTCGATTGATCAATACCAGTTGCTTCTGCTAGTTCTTTCTGTGTCATATGTCTGCTTTTTCTGGCAGCTGCAATTGAACGGATCAGGCTGTATTCTGTTTCGGATTCCTGCCATTCTTTTTGAAATTCTTCATTATCCATCTGTTTTTCTAAAGATTTTCTGAAATCACTCATTTGATAAAATTTCAAAGAAGGGGTTGACAAACAGCCAAAAATGTGCAGCCGCTGTCATTACCGATTGGTTTTTAGAGGTAACGACAGCGGCCCTTGGTTTTGAAGCATTTTGCATTTTCAATCCAAGGAGCTACATTTTTTATGCTTCCTGAAAACTTATGGAACTTTTGAAAGGAGCAAAGCAAATGAACGTTAATCAAACAACGTGTGCGGCTGCTGATCATGGCTTTGCATGGAAATCCATTGACTGGAAGAAATGCGAAGCACAGGTTAAAAAGCTACAAGAACGTATTGTAAAGGCTAGAAATGCGGAGTTATCTTCAAAGGTGAGTTATTTAGAACCGATGAGGGGACAATGCAGGGAGGAATTATCTCCCCCGACACTGGCAAACATGCATTAGATGGAATGAGTGACCTTTTAGCCACTAAAAACAAGAGAGTTCCCCGCAAAAATGAGAAATATTCTCCCATGGTCAACATGGTGCGTTATGCCGATGATTTTATCGTTACTGGCAGGACAAAAGAAACTTTGGAAGAAATTAAATTGTGTTAGTGGATTTCCTTGTTGAAAGAGGGATTGAACTATCAAAGGAAAAGACATTAATTACACACATTGACGACGGCTTTGATTTTCTTGGCTTTAACATCAGAAAGTTTAAAGGCGTTCTGCTGACACAGCCGTCAAAGAAGTGTGTTAAGAAATTTTTAGACGGAATCTGAAAAAGGGAAAACGCTGGATTGCAAACAAATACTTTCATTTTTACAAAAAAGACGGTGGAGATTTCTTGTGGAATCAGAAAAGAGTGGAAAGAGACATTCCGGCATAGGCAAGCATCTTATCAGATGAATCAAAATGGCTGAGATCACCGATTTCAGCGATGATTATCGCACCCATACGGTAACTGATGCCGGGAATAGTGAGGATGGGGGAACGGATCTCTTCATCCATGATCTGCTTGATCTCTGACTCGATTTCATCAATCTCTATGGTTAATTCTTGAATCAGCTTGATGGCGTGCTTCAATTCCAGGGACTTAGCAGGCATATGAGAGCCGATAGAACTTCTTGCAGCTTCACGAAACGTGATAGCCGTATCTTTTCCATGTCTGCCTTTAGAACTGTAAGACGGCAGATTGGAAAGCCTCGTGAGGTGTGCGACAGCGCTAGCGCTTGGAAATTCGGAAAGCAAAGCGTGGACGGATGCCATATGAGGTGCAGGAACGAGTTTTCCAACTCTGGAAGAAGAATGCACACAAGCCTTGAAACAGAACTTTTTAGTTTTGCCCGTTCTTTTACTTTATCAAAACGGTAACGAGTGAGTGACTTTAATTCCTCATTATGGTAAGATGTGTCTGAGTAGGACTTTAAGTTTACATCAGACATTGGCATAAAAGAAATCGTGCGGGCATCCGCTTTATCCGTTTTCGTCTGTCTAAGGCTGTGGCTTTTTCTGTACAGATTTGTATGTAACGGATTGATCACATAGGCCGGCAAGCCTTTACTAAAGAGAAAACCCATAAGATTGTAACTGTAGTGTCCGGTGGCTTCGAGTCCTACTTTCACTTTTGTCAAGCCATCCGATACAGATCGGATTTTCTGGTAGAGCGCATCAAAACCCTTGCGATTGTTGGGAATGATAAAAGGATTAAATGAAAGTTCACCATTTGAGCTAGCAATGAAGCAGTCATGCTTATCTTTTGCGACGTCAATTCCAACATAGATCATGATAAATCTCCTTTTTAAAGTATTTAATACTGTTTAGAGCCACAGTTGCTCTCTGCGATTGTAATCTCGTCCTAAATCAACCGTCATGCGGCATCTAACTGATTAACAAATATACAAAGAGACTGTGGTTGTAGTCTTTCCGAAACCGTTGAGTGGCAGGAGGGAAAAAACAATCCACAGTATCTTCAACAGTATAGCATACAGTCCTTGGAGAGGGACTATAAACACTACTGCGCAAATATCGAAATCAGTGACCGGAATAATACTGGTGTGGCCATGAAACTAAATACTGTGTTTGGATGGAAAACTATAACAGGCAGAGAGGCAGAACAAGAAAAGAGAAAGACTATATCAGCCGACGAGCCGATATGCCTGGATGTTAAAGATGTTAAAGGGATAGATGTAGTGGTTGTGTGTCAGTGCGGATATGATTAGATTTTAAATATTAGCCAAAATATTTCCAATGACGTAATTGATGATTTTCTAATTTTTTGGATTATCTCTTGACTTTAACGTTACGTCATAGTCTATAATATGGGAAAACAGGAAAGGAGTAAAAGAAATTTTAGACGTTATGGAGGATTTTCGGAATGAGTAAAAAACCTTTGTCTGTCCACGAAGTTGTTCAACTGACAGGCGTCACTGCCCGCACACTTCATTATTATGATCAAATTGGGCTTTTGAAACCTACGAAAGTAACCAAAGCAGGCTATCGAATGTATGACAATACGGCGCTTGGCCGTTTGCAAAATATTTTATTGTTTCGCGAATTACAGTTTCCCCTAAAAGAAATTAAAGTAATTCTTGACAGCCCTGATTTTGACCCGTCAGAAGCGATTGCGCAGCAAATCAGGTTGTTAGAGTTACAATATAAACGCATCGGCGAACTTATTACCTTTGCGCGTCAAATTAAAAATAAAGGAGTAATGACAATGAATTTTGATGTTTTTGACAAGAGTGAAATTGAAAAGTATGAGGCAGAAGTCAAAGCAAAATGGGGCAATACGAAAGCGTATCAGGAGTACAAACAAAAGAAAATTGATTCAAATGAAAGTAGTAATAACAAGATTGCAAACGAACTAATGACAATGTTTTTTGAATTAGGGGAATTAAAACATTTAACGCCTAATGCAAATGAAGTACAAAAGAAAATCTTAGCATTACAGAAATTTATAACCGATCACTATTATGTGTGCACAAATGAAATTCTTAGTGGATTAGGTGAAATGTATGTATGTGACGAACGCTTCAAGAACAATATTGACAAAGCAGGTGGAGATGGAACGGCTTGCTTTGTCAAACAGGCCATTGACGTGTATTGCAGTAAAAACTTTCTTCATTAGCTTTATTGGCTTGCACCTTTCCAGAATTTTGCCATCGTTTTATTAAATTCCTGCGGCACATCCATGTTAACACAATGTCCCGCATTTTCAAAAAGAACTACTGTGCAATCAGGTTCGCCGCTTTTCCATGCTTTGATTGCCTCTAATTCCATTGGAATATCAAATTTCCCGCATCCAATTAACAAAGGATAATTCCTTTGCCCAGTTTTATACTTGTTTACCATGCGATTGAGCGTTGCCAGAAACATAAATGACTTTTTAGGAAACAGTATATTCATGGAGAAAAATTCATTTTGAGCTTGTGAAGTATATGCAGAAATTTTCTTGTTTGCCTTTGCAAACCATTTAATCGAAAAGAGTGCTTTTAACATCATCAGCTTTTGCTTTGCACTATTTTCTTTTTGCATTTTTGCGTTAAAATTATTAATGTCATATCCTCCAAAGCAAGCCAGTGAGCTTACTGCATGTGGATAATGATTAGCAAAATCCTGTGCTAAAACTGCACCTAATGAAACGCCGACAATATGTACTTTGTCAATGCTTTCAGACTCTAAGATGTCAAATATCCATTTTGACATCTTATCTATCGTATCACCTTTTTGGGTATCAGTTGATTGTCCGTGGCCAATGATGTCAATGGCCAGAATATTATATTTATTTTTAAAATAATCAAACTGTGCTTTGAACATATTGTGATTGACGAAAGCTGCGTGGATGAACAGTATCCATTCGGCTTTCGTGGTCCTGCTTACAAAATATGTAATTGGTGAATTGGCTAATTTATTTGGCTGCATTATGTTTCATCCCTCATTTCATCAATAAATTTTTGAAACCACTCAATAAACTTCTGTTTTCCACTATCTGTAATGGAACAAATCTTTTTGTATTTTCGATTTCTCAACAGACTTTTGATACTGAATATATCCGCATTTTAACAGCAGCCTGCATGCTTCCCATGCTACTGCTATATATCATATTAAGTTCTTTCCCGATTCGCTCATGCAACTGACAATTTGTTCAGCTATTCAAAAACAATGGTCCGGGTATATTATGATCCATATAGTCCTCTAATATTACTATTAGTGACATTGCCATTATATACGCTTTTTCTGATTCAGTCAATAAATGATCGAGGAGGCACGCTTTGCTATTGGGGCTTACGTCACAGTGGTCCATATAAATATGTTTTAAAAGTCTGCTTTTTCTTATTCTATTGACAAAACAGGAGAATGACAATATATTTATAATAAAGTAAATATTTACTAAAAGTTTTCACAAAATAAGATAGGAGGTTGTAGAAGTGAAAAAACGAATTCTCTCATTTGCTTTAGCGTTGTGCTTATGCATTTCTTCTCAATCGGTAGTACATGCATCGCACGAAGAGCTTTTGCAGCAAGAGGATGTTCTCGCTGCAGAATCTACTTCCAGGCTGGTCACCCGTGATAGCACGGTTCCTACTCCGGCGGAAGTTTATCAGTCGATGATTGCGCTGAAAGACCAGGAGCAATACAAGGAAGGAACGCCTTGGACTGACGATGAGCCTTATTCAGATTCAAAAGGTTATTACTATTGGAAAGGTGGAAACCTTGACGGACACAGGATCAGTGCCGTGGGCTGCGTAGCTTTTGCCTTTATACTCAGTGATACAGCTTTTGGCAGTCTGCCAGCCAGGATGTATGCAGAGGGCAAGTTTGCATTCGAGGATATAAAACCTGGCGATATTCTGAGGGTAAACAATGATGTTCATACTGTGATCGTGCTCGAGGTAAACGATGCGGGCGTAGTTGTTGCAGAAGGAAACATCAGTACTGGCGATCACCAAGGCAGGGTTCACTGGGGAAGGGCGATTTCCAAGGAAGAAGTGATGAAAAACACAAGTCATTATATCACCCGTTACCCGGAAGGCTATATCCCGGAAGATGATCCGGATGCTGACAAATTAATTGCAGATGGCGCGCTGGAAGGAGGACTTGCCTGGAATTTGACAAAAGCGGGCAAGCTGACCATCTCTGGTAATGGAAGCATGCCAGATTTTAGCTCTGTAGAAGAGCAGCCTTGGAGTGATAAGAGTGACCAAATACGCAAGATCGTTATCGAAAATGGCGTTACCAGTATTGGTTCCTGCGCTTTTTGGAAATGCGGCGTTCTCAGTGCAGAGATTTCTTCTAGCGTGACAACGATTGGCAATCACGCCTTTCGCGAGTCTTCGATCATTGCGGCGTCTATTCCCTCCAATGTGAAGACAATTGGAGACAGCGCTTTCCGTGGATGTAAAAATCTTAGCGAGGTCACCATTTCTGAAGGCGTGGAAACTATCGGGCAAAATGCATTTAGTGCTTGCTCAAGCCTTGCCAAGATAGCCTTGCCAGCTAGTATTGGAGAGGTAGGCGCCGCTGCATTTTTTCAATGCCAGGCATTGATAAGCGCAACGTTTGCTCCTGGAAGCAAGCAGGTAAAGCTGGGAGACAACATATTTATGCAATGTTACTATTTAATGAGTGTAACATTGCCCCAAAATATAGACCGCATTAGTATGGGCATGTTCCAGAATTGCCTAATGCTTCCTGGGGTTGAAATTACGCAAGGTGCAGAAAGCATATGCGAATCAGCGTTCGCATCTTGCGGCGCATTTACCACTGTCATAATTCCAGACAGTGTAACTTCCATAGAGAGATCGGCATTTGCATCTTGTCCCTTGAGTGACATATACTATACTGGCACCGAGGAGCAGTGGAACAATGTATGGAAATCAGGTGATACGGTAGCGGTGATTTCAAAGGCGAAGATGCATTATAACTATGTTCCTGGAACCAATCCTGGTCCTGGTGACGGCGATGGAGATAATCCGGGAGGAGATAATCCGGGAGGGGATAATCCGGGAGGAGACAACCCGGGAGGAGACAACCCGGGAGGGGATAATCCGGGAGGAGACAACCCAGGAGGAGATAATCCGGGAGGAGACAACCCAGGAGGGGATAATCCGGGAGGAGACAATCCAGGAGGAGATAATCCGGGAGGAGACAACCCAGGAGGAGACAACCCAGAAGTCGGTGCTGATATTTCAAAAGCGACTGTGACATTGTCAAGTACAAGTTACGTTTATGATGGAAAACCAAAGCTTCCATCGGTGACCGTGAAGCTGGATGGCAAGACATTGGTTTTAAATACAGATTATATAGTTTCATACAAGAATAATGTCCAAATAGGAACGGCTGAAGTAATCGTTGAGGGAAAAGGAGATTATACTGGCAGCAAGACAGTTAGCTTTACAATTAAAAAGGAAGCAGACCAGAATCCGCCTGCATACATTACTTGTAATAAAACTGTGTATGAGGTTAAATACGGCGCAAAGCCGTTCAAAATCAAAGCGTCATCTAATTACAAGATGACCTATACGAGCTCGAACCCAAAGATTGTCACTGTAGGTAAGAATACCGGAGAGGCAACAATCAAAAATACTGGGGTTGTCACAATTACGATCAAGGCAGAGAAAGCGTCCAAGAAGGTAACGGTCAAAGTAAGCCCCAAGAAGCCGTCTGTAAAGACAACAAAGGTGGCAAAGGGTAAAAAATTGACTGTGACATGGGCGAAAGATAAGATGGCATCAGGGTATCAAGTTCGAATAGCCACAGATGCGAAATTTAAGAAAAATGTAAAATCTAAGAATGTTACAAAGACTTCGTATACATTTACAAAGTTGAAAACAGGCAAGAAGTATTATGTGAGCGTGCGCAGTTATAAGAAATCCACAAAAGGCACTTTGTATGGCGAATGGAGCAAAACAAAATTGAGCGCTAAGATCAAGAAGTAAGAATAGAAGTGTCAAACATTACTTGCGGTTCATATCCTACATTGCAAGGTATCTTCTTGTGTCAATGCAAAAAAGTTTACCAGAGCTGTCTCATAAAAATTTGCGGAGGAATCCTCACGGACAGATTTGAAAGTAAAACAAAATGTAAAAAAATACTTGCAGATTTTTGATATAGGTGTTAGAATAATGCCGATATAGAAGTATGAACCAAAATAAAGGCAATGAAGGTGTCAGTAGAGCCCTGAACTGCTTACAGAGAGAGAGGATCACCGGCTGTAAGTCCTCTTAAGAAAAGGCAGGACTTGAATTTCTCACTGGAGCCGCATATTTGAACATGGTCTTATCAGGACAGGAGTAGGATATGACGCTGCTGCACGTTACGCAGAAGTGAGCGCTTGAGAACCAGTGATTCTCAAGAATCAGGGTGGTACCGCGGAGAATTTCGTCCCTATGCATAAGCATAGGGACTTTCTTTGTCTTAAAGATGTCACGATGTGACCGCGCGCAGCGTGCCAAAAAGCGCACAGAATGGAGGAAAGAGTGAAAGAATTAGCAAATTCTTTCACAAACTACCTTTATGTGCTGAAAAGCGCACAGAATGGAGGAAAGAGTGAAAGAATTAGCAAATTCTTTCACAAACTACCTTTATGTGCCAAAAAGCGCGCAGAATGGAGGAAATTATGAAAGCGAAATTGGAACAGATCAAAGCAGAAGCAATCCGTGAGATTCAAAATTCTGACGGTCTTGCAAAATTAAACGACATTAGAGTTGCCTTTCTTGGCAAAAAAGGAGAACTGACTGCCGTCCTCAAAGGCATGAAGGACGTGTTGCCAGAAGAGCGGCCAATCATAGGGCAGTTGGTGAATGATACCAGAGAGAACATTGAACGTCTGATTGAGGAGACGAAAGCTAAATTAGAGGCATCAGAGCGGGAGTTAAAGTTAAAGCAGGAAGTGATTGACGTAACCCTTCCAGCGAAAAAGAATCGGCTCGGGCATCGCCATCCCAATACCATCGCCTTAGAAGAGGTGCAACGAATTTTCATAGGCATGGGGTATGAAGTGGTGGAAGGACCTGAAGTGGAATATGACTATTATAATTTTGAAGCGTTGAATATTCCGGCAAACCATCCGGCAAAGGATGAGCAAGACACCTTTTATATTAATGAGAAAATCGTATTGCGGACCCAGACTTCTCCGGTGCAGGTGCGCCAGATGGAAACAGGAAAATTGCCGATCCGCATGATTGCGCCAGGCAGGGTATTCCGTTCCGACGAGGTGGATGCAACCCATTCCCCGTCTTTCCATCAGATTGAAGGATTGGTGATTGATAAAAATATCACGTTTGCAGATTTGAAAGGAACGCTTGCAGAGTTTGCCAAAGAGCTGTTTGGCGAAGAGACAAAGGTCAAATTCCGTCCTCATCACTTTCCATTTACAGAGCCAAGCGCAGAGGTGGATGTGACCTGCTTTAAATGCGGCGGCAAAGGCTGTAGATTTTGCAAAGGTTCTGGCTGGATTGAGATTTTAGGCTGCGGCATGGTGCACCCAAGGGTGCTTAAGATGAGCGGCATCGACCCGCAGGAGTATTCAGGTTTTGCCTTTGGCGTTGGCTTGGAGCGTATTGCGCTGCTAAAATACGAGATTGACGACATGCGTCTTTTGTATGAGAATGACGACCGATTTTTAAAGCAGTTTTAGTGTGGATAACAGGGAAGAGAAGAAAGGAATAATAGGATTATGAATACATCATTATCATGGATCAAAGCCTACGTCCCAGATCTGGATGTAACGGCGCAAGAATATACAGATGGAATGACCCTTTCCGGCTCCAAGGTGGAGGGATTTAAGGAGCTTAATGCAGATTTGGATAAAATTGTCATTGGGCAGATCACCAAGATTGAAAAACATCCAGATGCAGACAAGCTTGTGGTTTGCCAAGTAAACGTAGGGACTGGGGAAGATATCCAGATCGTTACAGGAGCTTCCAATGTGAGAGAGGGATATAAGGTTCCGGTAGTGTTGGACGGCGGGCGCGTGGCAGGAGGTCATGACGGCAAGAAGACGCCAGGCGGAATTAAGATAAAAAAAGGAAAACTCAGGGGCGTGCTTTCCAACGGCATGATGTGCTCCATCGAGGAACTTGGTTCCACTAGGGAAATGTACCCAGAAGCGCCAGAAGAAGGGATTTATATTTTCAAAGAGGATGCAGTGATTGGCGAGAGCGCTATCGCAGCATTGGGACTTGAAGACGTGGTATTCGAATATGAAATCACTTCCAACCGGGTGGATTGCTTTGGCGTGATTGGTCTGGCGAGGGAAGCAGCGGCCACCTTTGACAAAGAGTTCAAGCCCCCTGTAGTGACAGCGACTGGAAATAATGAGAATGTCAATGATTACATTAAGGTTCGTGTGGACGATGCAGAGCTTTGTCCAAGATATTGCGCAAGGGTGGTAAAAAATATTAAAATCGCGCCCTCGCCCCAGTGGATGCAGCGGCGTCTGGCGTCCCAGGGAATCCGACCCATCAATAATATTGTAGACATTACCAATTATGTGATGGAAGAGTATGGGCAGCCAATGCATGCCTATGACTTAGATACGATAGCAGGGAGGCAGATTATCGTACGTCGTGCTGCGAAAGACGAGAAATTCGTGACCCTGGATGGCCAGGAGCGTACCATGGACGATTCTGTGCTGATGATTTGTGATGGCGAAAAAGCGGTGGGAATCGCAGGCATTATGGGTGGTGAAAATTCGATGATCACAGATAACGTACAGACGATGCTATTTGAAGCGGCATGTTTTGATGGAACCAATATCCGGCTCTCTAGCAAGAAAGTGGGACTTCGGACCGACGCTTCTGGCAAATTTGAAAAAGGGCTGGATCCTAACAATGCCATAGATGCAATTAATCGCGCCTGCCAGTTGATCGAGGAGCTTGGCGCCGGGGAAGTAGTCGGCGGCGTCGTGGATGTATACGGCAAGAGAAAAGAAGGCAGGAGAATTCCCTTTGACGCCGCAAAAGTCAATCAATTGCTGGGAACAGAGATTGACAAAGAGACCATGCTGGGCTATTTTAAGAAAATAGATCTGGGTTATGACGAGCAGAAAGAGGAGGTTCTTGCGCCGTCCTGGAGGCAGGACTTGGAATGTCTTGCAGACTTGGCGGAGGAAGTGGCAAGATTTTATGGCTATGACAATATTCCCACTTCTTTGCCGAAGGGAGAGGCAACCACGGGAAAGCTGTCTTTCAAGCTGAGGGTGGAGGCCTTGGCGAGGGATACGGCAGAGTTCTGCGGATTTAGCCAGGGAATGACTTACTCCTTTGAAAGTCCCAAAGTCTTTGACAAATTGTTGATTCCAGAGGACAGCGAGCTTCGCAATACCGTTGTGATCTCCAATCCCTTGGGAGAGGATTTTAGCATAATGCGCACCATATCTCTGCATGGAATGCTGACTTCTTTATCCACCAATTATAACCGTAGAAACAAAAATGTCCGTCTCTATGAACTGGGCAATATTTATCTGCCAAAACAGCTTCCAGTGACAGAGCTTCCCGAGGAACGGATGCAGTTTACGTTAGGAATGTATGGGGATGGTGATTTCTACACTATGAAAGGCGTGGTAGAAGAATTTTTTGACAAGGCTGGGCTTCATGGCAAAGAGAGTTATGACCCCAATGCCGGAAAACCATTCCTGCATCCAGGCAGGCAGGCAAATGTTATTTATGACGGCACAGTGGTGGGATATCTGGGAGAGCTTCATCCCCAGGTGGCAGATAATTATTCTATCAAGGAACGGGTTTATGTGGCTGTCGTTGATATGCCAGGAATTGTGGAATTGGCGAGCTTTGACCGAAAATATCAGGGAATTGCCAGATTCCCGGCAGTAAACCGGGACATCAGCATGGTGATGCCAAAGAATATCCTGGTTGGCGACGTGGAAAAGATTTTTGACGCAAAGGGCGGACAATATTTAGAGAGCTATGAGCTGTTTGATATCTATGAGGGCGCTCAGATTAAATCTGGCTTTAAGTCCGTGGCATATTCCCTGACATTCCGGGCAAAGGATAAAACGCTAGAAGAGGCAGATTATGCTCCTGCCATGGAAAAGATACTGAAGGCCTTAGAAGAAATGGGAATTGAATTAAGAAAGTAAGGAAGAATATGGAAGTAAAAGATTTTTATTATGATCTTCCCCAGGAGCTGATCGCTCAAGATCCTCTGAAAGATCGTTCAAGCTCCCGGCTTTTGGTGATGCAAAAGGACAGCGGACAGTTGCAACATCGTCATTTTTGTGACATTTTGGAGTATTTAAAGCCGCAGGACTGTCTGGTAATCAATAATACCAAAGTGATTCCCGCAAGGCTTTTCGGGGAGCGGGAGGGCACCCAGGCAAAGATAGAGATTCTTCTATTGAAGAGGAAAGAAAAGGATCTCTGGGAAACCCTGGTAAAGCCTGGAAAGAAAGCAAGGCCTGGCACGAGGATTCTCTTTGGACAAGGATTGCTGACGGGAGAAGTGGAGGACGTGGTAGAAGATGGCAACCGCCTGATCCGCTTCTCCTATGAAGGGATTTTTGAGGAGATTTTGGATCAGCTGGGACAGATGCCTTTGCCGCCCTATATCACGCATCAACTAGAGGATAAAAACCGTTATCAGACTGTGTATGCTAAATATGACGGCTCGGCGGCTGCTCCTACGGCAGGGCTTCATTTTACGCCGGAGCTTTTAAAAAACATTGAGGCCAAAGGCGTAAGCATTGCAGAAATAACGCTCCATGTGGGCCTTGGAACCTTTCGTCCAGTGAAAGCAGAGCAGGTGCGGGAGCATCATATGCATTCGGAATTTTACCAGTTGGACGAACAAGCGGCAGAGATCATCAATGAGACAAAACGAAAGGGCGGCAGAGTGATCTGCGTAGGAACCACAAGCTGCCGCACAGTGGAGTCTGTGGCGGCAAGGATTGAGGCAGAAAGCTGGCAAAATGATGCGCGGCAAAACAAGCTATGGGTAAAGCCTTGCAGCGGATGGACAGATATTTTTATTTATCCAGGCTATCAGTTTCAGGTGCTAGACGCCTTGATTACCAATTTTCATCTTCCAGAATCCACTTTGGTGATGCTGGTGTCTGCCCTTGCTGGCAGAGAGCAGGTTTTACATGCATATCGGACTGCCGTGGAGGAAAAGTACCGCTTTTTCAGCTTTGGGGATGCGATGCTTATTATTTGACATAGAGTGTTAGTTTTGTGAGGCTGGATTGTTGCTTCCAGGAAACGACATATAGTGATTTTGCCAAGGGCAGAAAGCAAAGAGGTTGTTGTAAATTAAAGCCTATATACAGTATGGATGAGATTCAGATATTTTGATTTCCATATCTTGTATATAGAGGCTTGATTTGCAACAACCTCTTTTTCTGGTCTTTGCTCATATTTTAATCGAAGTGATGGATAAAAATGGTATAAATGGAAAAAAATGGTAAAAATTTATTGAGATAGAAAGAGGGAAGTAGTATAATAGCAGATAGCGTGAAATTAGAGCATGGTATGAAAATGTTCTAAGAAAGAAAATAACATACGCCAATTTGCACAAGATAAGAAGGTGAAGCCATAGGATGATACGGGAATACCAGAAGGAAAATGTATATGAAGCACTTCAACAACGTTTTCATTTTCTATTTCAAGAATTTGAAAATATCTATGTTTCTTTCAGCGGAGGAAAGGACAGCGGGCTATTGCTGAATTTACTACTGGATTTTAAGCGCCAGCACTATCCCGAGCGGCTGATCGGCATGTTTCATCAAGATTTTGAGGCACAGTACACTTTGACAACAGAATATGTAGAGCAGACGTTTCGGCAACTGGAGCATGAGGTGGATCCTTATTGGGTTTGCCTGCCAATGGCTACGAGGACGGCGCTTAGTAATTATGAAATGTATTGGTACCCTTGGGATGATGCCAAAAAAGATATCTGGGTTCGGCCAATGCCAAAGCATTCTTATGTGATCAATATGGATAATCCATTTCATCATTATCGTTACCGGATGCCTCAGGAGGATTTGGCAAAACAGTTCAGCAGATTTTACAAAGAGCGCCACAGCAGGGGAAAGACGGTGTGTTTGCTGGGAATGCGGGCGGAGGAATCTCTGCAGCGTTACAGCGGATTTCTAAATAAGAAGTATGGCTATATGGGGGAGTGCTGGATATCCAAGCAGTTTAAAGACGTCTGGACCGCCTCTCCGCTTTATGATTGGACAAATAATGACGTGTGGGCGGCATACTATCAGTTTGGATATAAATATAACAGATTGTATGACTTATATTACAAAGCAGGATTGAATCCCAGCCAGATGCGAGTAGCTTCCCCGTTTAACGATTATGCCAAGGATAGCCTGAATCTCTATCGGGTGATTGATCCAGAGATTTGGACTAGGCTGGTGGGAAGAGTGCGGGGAGCGAATTTTACTGCGGTTTATGCCCGGACGAAAGCGATGGGATATCGGAGCATTTCTCTGCCAGAGGGGCATACCTGGGAATCTTACACTAAATTTCTGCTGGATACTCTGCCAATACGGATTCGCAATAATTATGTTAAAAAATTCATGACTTCTATTAAATTCTGGCATGAGACGGGAGGAGGGCTATCAGAAGAAACCATTCAAGAACTGATAGACCGGGGTTATCATATTCAGAGAAATGGAGTTTCTAATTATACCTTAAATAAAAATTCCAGAGTTATTTTTATTGGGAAGATACCAGATCATACGGATGACATTAAATCCACGAAAGATATTCCGAGCTGGAAGAGAATGTGCTACTGTATCTTGAAGAATGACCATATCTGCAGATTTATGGGATTTGGCTTGTCCAAGAAAGAACAGGAACAGATTGATCTTATACGAAGAAAGTATGGAGGATTTGTAAATGAGAGATAGTGTTTATAAAAGCCCTGCCTATCAAGTGATTTCGGTGCCAGTAGAAAAAATCGTCCCCAATACATATAATCCGAACGCTGTTGCGCCGCCAGAAATGCGGCTCTTATATGACAGCATCAAAGAAGATGGCTATACCATGCCCATAGTTTGTTACTATTCCAAGGTTCAGGACGTCTATGTGATTGTAGATGGCTTCCATCGCTATCAGATTATGCTCAACCATAAAGACATTTATAAACGAGAAAATGGAATGCTTCCAGTGACGGTAATTGACAAGCCGCTTTCTAACCGAATGGCGAGCACGATACGGCATAACCGTGCCAGGGGCAGCCATGACGTGGATCTGATGAGTAACATTGTCAAAGAGCTTCATGAAATTGGCAGGTCTGACGCCTGGATATCCAAACATATGGGGATGAGCCGGGACGAGATACTGCGTCTAAAGCAGATTACGGGATTGACAGAGCTGTTCCGGGATATTAAGTTTGGTCAGGCATGGAAGCCTGCAGAAGATATGATACAAAAAACAAAGAGGCGGGGGCGAAAACAATCTGAGGAGACAATGGAAAAGCAGCCAGAACAGGGAGAAAGTATTACAGATCAGGAGGAAGGATAGAAGATTCTCTAATAGGACGATGCCGACGAGTTCCTATTAGAGAATCTTTTTACCTTTTAATAAATTCTTTTAACGAGTGAGAGCGAGAAGATCCTCGTAGAAAGAAGGGTAGGAGATAACGGTGCAGTTCCTGTCGTCCAGCGTAGTCTCTCCAGTGGCGTTAAGCCCTGCGATAGTAAATGCCATGGCAATACGGTGATCCTGGTGTGTGCGGATCAAGGCTCCGTGCAGCGGTTTTCCTCCTTCGATAATCATGCCATCCTGCGTGGGGGTAACGGAAGCGCCCATGGCGGTTAAATTTTCTGTTACAACAGCAATGCGGTCAGATTCCTTTACTTTTAATTCCTGGGCATCGCCGATCACCGTGGTGCCGTCGGCAAAAGCAGCCATCACAGCGAGAACGGGAATCTCGTCAATCAAAGCAGGGATCAGGCTGCCGTCGATCGTGGCGCTGTGCAAAGAACTGCTTTTTACTAGAATGTCTGCCACAGGCTCTCCAGAAACAGTCCGTTCATTGTGCAGTGTCAAATTTCCACCCATCGCAAGCGCTGCTTTCAAAATGCCGTTTCTGGTGGGATTAACGCCCACGTTTTGAATTAAAATCTCTGAGTGCGGCGTGATCAGTCCCAAGGCGATAAAATAAGCTGCAGAAGAAATGTCTCCAGGTACATGAATCTGCTGTCCTTCCAGTGCAGGTTCCGGCTTGACAGAGGCGGTTGTGCTTATGGAGGTGATTTCTGCGCCAAAGCCAGCCAGCATCCGTTCCGTGTGATCTCTGGACAATATCGGTTCTGTGACGCTGGTTTCTCCCTGGGCGTACAGGCCGGCAAGAAGAACGGCGGACTTCACTTGGGCGGAAGCGACGGGGGATGTATAATGTATGCCAGTAAGCTTGCCTCCTTTTATCGTAAAAGGGGCGCAGCCAGAAGCAGCGGGCTTTTTGGATGCGGGAAAAACAGCAGGTTCCCAGCACTGAAAATCAGCCCCCATTTGAGAGAGCGGGGTAAAGATTCGTTTCATGGGGCGCTTGCGAATAGAGGCGTCTCCATCCAAGATGCTTTCAAAGGGCTGTCCAGCGAGGATGCCGGAGATCAGCCGCATGGTAGTCCCGCTGTTGCCCACGTCTAAGATTTGGGCAGGCGCTTGTAACCCGTGGAGGCCTTTTCCATGGACCAGAACGCATGTCCCCTGGCTTTCCATGGAGATCCCAAGCTTCTGAAAACAGGAAATGGTAGAGCGGCAGTCTGCTCCCTGCAAAAAATTTGTGATTTCCGTCAATCCGTTGGAAATAGCTCCAAACATGATGCCTCTGTGTGAAATGGATTTATCACCGGGAACAGATAATTCTCCCCGAAAAGAATAAGAATTTGTAATTTTCATGTTGATTACCTCGCAAACATTGTCTTATCGTTCATATATATGGTATTGGCAGTCCCGCAACAGGGAAACAGCCTGCTTTCTAGCGCTTTCCTCATAAAAATCAACGTGCAACACGCCCTCTTGAAACTCCCGGTTATGGAGGATTCCAATATTTTTAATGCTAATGCCGTGCTCAGAGAGAATGGTGGCAAGCGTGGCGATTTCTCCGGCTTCATCTGCCATATCGCAGTATATTTCATATATTTTTGAAATAGATCCACGAGTGCTGATGGTAATGGAATCACGATAGTCTTTTGCATCTTGAAAGTAGTCAAAGAGTTTTCTGCCGCAGGAATCAGCAATCTGGTCTTTCATGTCCGCCAAAGAATCCATAAATAAATCTATCAGCTTTATAATCTGCGTCTTGTTTGAAAGGCAGATTTGCTGCCACATCACTGGAGAGGAGGAAGCGATTCTGGTAATGTCCCGGAAGCCCCCGGCAGCGACAGTCTTCATAGTTTCCGATTCATCGTCAATGGATTTCACCAGATTTACCAGACTGTAGGCAAGAATGTGCGGCAGATGGCTGATGGCAGCGGTAATGTAATCGTGTTCTTGATAGTCAAGCACCATGGCGATTGCCCCCAGGGAGCGGATAAACTCTTGAAATTCGGTCACCGTTTGCGGACGGATTTCTGCAGAGGGCGTAAGGATATAATAGGCGTTTTCAAGAAGATAAGAGCTGGCATGTTCATACCCGCTTTTTTCCGAACCTGCCATCGGATGTCCGCCAATGAAATAAGGCGCAATCCGGGTGTTGGAAATCTCTTGGTGGATCGGCGTTTTGACGCTTCCAACATCTGTGATGATGCAGCGCTCCCCAGCAAATTTTGAGATGGCGCGGAGAAGTTGAGAATTTTTTTGGACAGGCGCACATAAAAAGATATAACGGCAGCCTGCAAAATCTTCTGTGATTTCCTGGAATCCCTGGGAGATTACCTGTTCTGCTAACGCAAGGCTTAGGGCTTCTGCGTCTATGTCATATGCAATCAGCGTGATGTCTGGATGAATGCGGTGGATTGCCTTGGCGATGGAGCCTCCGATGAGGCCAAGGCCAATAAAGCCAATTTTTTCAGGTTTCATAATGTCCTCCTGAACTTTTATTCGAGGTTGTCGCACTAAGATATTTACTTGTTCAAAAGGTTTGCATTGCAAAGCAATGTAAACAAAATGCACAAAGATTATCTTGGGAGCTAGCTTCCCAGAATTATTTTGTGCATTCTGTCTTTGCCGCATAAGCGGCAAGACCTTTTAAACAAGTAAATATCTTAGTGTGACAGCCCCCTTTTGGCGCTATGAATTGCAAAATGCGGGAACTCGAATGATCTTATTGTTTCATATATTTGCATTTTGTAGTATAATATGTAAATTAACAGACATCATAGGTATTTGAAAGTAGAAAAAAGGAGCAATTACATGCGGATTTGGATAGGTGTGGAGAACTTTGCAAAAATAGAGAGCGCCAAAGTATGTGTGGATCAATATACATTGTTTGTTGGTCCAAATAACAGCGGCAAGACATTCCTCATGCAGCTCTTACAAGGATTAAGCAGTAGGATAGTTGAATTTGTCGATGAAGAAGCAATGAAAATTTTATTAGCTGACAGAATAGATGAGTATAGAAGATATTTGATAAATGGAAATAATCTTGCGCAATTTACGGAATCCATCAATAAGAATATAAACCTAAAAAAGGAGCAGGTTGTAAAAGAAATATTCGGCAGAGAAGTGCCTATTGAAAGACTATATATAGATCTTGAATTAGAGGAGAATGTATCTTGCCAAATTGATATTTTTAACGGAGACAGTTTAAGAAATGAAAACGTAAAACGATCTATGAGTCGTGAGGAAATAAAATTTGGCTTGCGACTTGGTGAAGAGAATGAAAATGTAAAAATGGGCGTTTTATTTACAATCAATGGTCACGAGAAAATAATGGAATCTTTGATGCTTGGATTATCTCTGGCAAGCAGAAAAATAGATATATTTAAAAGAGTGCTGCGAACAATTTTTGTTAGAAAAAGCTTATTCTTACCAGCGTCAAGGACAGGATTGATGTTGCTGTATCGGGAATTTTTTACGAATAAAACAGATCAGGCGATTTCTTATCAGGTCGGAGAGCTTGACTTGGTAAAAGACGAAGAACAGTATGGAGGTCTTACTCAGCCGATGTATGAGTTTTTGCGTTTTTTGCAGACTTATTCAGAAGATGAGGAAAAGAGGGAGCGGTATAAACAGGAATTGGACTTTTTTGAAGATAAAATCATTGAAGGGCATGTCAACGTCAGTAAGCAGGGAAAATTTTCCTACTATGCAAAGGGCGATAGACAATTGGTGCCGATGTATCTTGCGTCTGCAATGGTGAATGAAGTGGCGCCGCTGGTGTTGGCTTTAACTTCAGAAAGACGCTATGAAATGCTTATTATCGACGAAGTAGAAGCAAGCTTACACCCTCAGAAACAGTTGAAATTAGTTCGTTTTTTAAATAGAATTAATAACAAAGGGATCCGTTTGATTCTGAGTACCCATAGTGATGCGTTTGTTTCCAAACTAAATAATCTGTTTCTTTTGTCCGAGCAATTTAAAAATAGCAAGGATGATGAAATAAAGAGACGCTTCCATATAGAAGAAGAGGATTTGACTTCTACGGATAAGATATTTGTGTATGAATTTGTTTTTCATGAGAACGGGAAGAGCATTGTAAAAGAAATTATCCCGGATCCTAAGATGGGATATAAATTTGATTTGTTTACGAAATCTGCCATGGATCTTTATGACGAAGCGCTTAGATTAGGGGAAATGCATTCAAATGATTAGTTTAAATACAACCAATTTAAAGCAAGATGCTAAAATACAGAACAATGTATTATATAAAATAGAACAAGACAGAATCATATCTGTAAGAGAAGAGCACGATCATTGTGTCGATGTAGAAATAGTTCATTTGAAATTATGATTAACCTTATGCCATATAGAAGCGAGGAATCTAAAATGAGAAATTTCGCTGATAAGCGGGTAGAGATTTGCGGTAATTCTTATGATCTGCAGGTGTATTTGCTCAGATGGGTGAAAGATTCGGAGTATGCAGCATCTGTTGAAATAAAACAGAAGACGAAATCAGGTCTTGACGTGCAATCATTTTATGGCAATTGAGATGAGAAGCAGATTTTGAGTGGGTATTTGATTTGAAAATATATTTTTTTGAAAAAATGTAAAAAAAGACTTGCAAAATTAGCGCAAAGCAGATATAATGATTAAGGATTTGTTGATATCCGTGCCAAAGTGGCGCAGTTGGTAGCGCGTCGCATTCGTAATGCGTAGGTCGAGGGTTCGAGTCCCTTCTTTGGCTGAGCAAGGGCGTCTTTTCACAGAATTGTGGGAAGGCGCTTTTATTTTATGTACTTTCGGAATATCCCTAATACCTGCTTTTACGGCTGCTTTTTCGCCAAATGCACACAAATTTCATCAAAGTGCCATCTAGGTACGCCTCATAAATTAGTATGCATTTGACAAAAAATCTTCTCTCAAAATCAGGCATAAAGAGATTTTGAGAGTACATTTTATAGAACCAGGAGAATCAGGGCATATGAAGAATAAGACAAAGATATATTATGCGTTCTGCTCAAAAAAAGGAGAATCACCCAGAGCATATAAAAGATATCAAAGAGAACTGGCAGACCGGATATTAGCCTATGGATTTCGGATGGGTTTTGGCGTGACATTTGACAGAAGATTTGTGATGCCTGCTGCTCATGGCAAGCCAATTTGGAATGGTTCAGGGAAAATTTATTTCAATATCACCAATACGGAAGGCCTGGTAGCCTGTGCAGTTTCAGACGTAAATATAGGCGTGGACGCTGAGCGGATCCGCAAGGTGGGATTCCCAGTGCTGAAGCGCTGCTGCAAAGAGCAGGAGATAGCTTATATTATGAGGCGGGAAGAGGGGAATGTTATGTATGCGGAATCAGACATCGATCAGGAACGTTTTTTTCAGCTTTGGACTTTGAAAGAAAGCTACATTAAAATGACCGGGGAAGGGATGCGATTTCCTGTCAAAGAGGCGTCCTTTGTGGTGCAGGCGTTCCCGGAGGGGCGGAAAATTGCCTGCAGTGAGCCGGGATTCTTTGAACAGCGCAAAGTGGGGGCATACTGGATTTCTGCATGTATGCAGAAAGAAACACAGTCTGTCTGGCAGGAACTGCCCATGGAACAGCTCTGAACGTTTGTTCACGAATTACATCTACGAATTTATTTAAATATCTTGTATCGGGCAGTTGTTTTGTAACAGCTCTTTTCTGTTGGAACAGGGAGTCAAAAAGCCTGTAGAAAAATGATCTTAAGATTCTTTTTTATCTGTATAATTTCTGTAAATTTCCACACAAATAAAATAATATGTATTACCCCGGTTCTAAAATGCTTCAGACAATAAGCATGCGATAATTCAGAACCGCAGCAATAAATCCAATCTATTTTTGGATTCTCTTTGTGCCTAATTTTGCGAGAAGATTTTTTTCAGATGTGCACAGATTTATGAGACGCGCCTGAATGGCATGTTGATGAAAAATGTGTGCATTTGGCGGAAAATCAACCATAAAAGCAGGTATAAGGGAGATTTCGAGAGTGCATTCTATAGAAATGGAGGAAAAATGAAAAAATATGAGACAGGTCATTAATCTGAATCAAGGGTGGAAATTCAAAAAACAGAATGTAGGGCTGGTGGAGCGTTATCCGAAGGATTGGCAGGACGTGACGCTTCCACATACCTGGAATGCAGTGGACGGCATGGATGGAAAGGGCGATTATGACAGAGGAAGTTACTGGTATGTTCGAGAGTTTGAGACGCCAAAGCAGCCTCTTGGAAAAGGCAGAGCGTATGTGGAAATATTGGCGGCAGGTCAGCAGGCGTCCGTTTATATCAATGGGGAAAAGGTTGCATGTCACGAGGGAGGATATTCCATATTTCGGGCAGATGTAACAGAGCATTTAAATAACAATCATAAAAATTTGCTGGTAATCAATTGTTCCAACGAGTATAAAGAAAGCGTCTATCCGCAGTCTGCAGACTTTACATTTTATGGAGGACTTTACCGGGGCGTCAATCTAATCTGCGTGCCGGATGCACATTTTGACTTGGATTATTATGGAGGGTCGGGACTTATGGTAACGCCCAAGCCTTGCGGATGCGGCGGGGCAGATTTTCATATCAAAGCATATGCGGCGGGGGCAGATGAGAATTTTACGGTGTTATATTCGATTGAGGATATGCAGGGGAAAGAGGTGGCGTATGGATGCCGTCCGGCAGACGACTCGGCTATCGTGCTGCATGTGCCGGAGGCGGAACTATGGGACATCAATCATCCCTATCTCTATACCGTGACAGCAATTTTGCAGCGCAGAAATGAGAGTTATGATCAAGTGTCTGTCAGAGCAGGCGTGCGTTCTTTTTCCTGCGATCCAGAACAGGGATTTATTATCAATGGCAGGGAAACGCCGTTGCGGGGCGTAAGCCGTCATCAGGATCTGCTTTATCAGGGAAATGCGCTGACCAAAGAAGATCACTACCGGGATGCAAAGCTGATCAAAGAACTGGGTGCGAATACGATTCGGCTGGCCCATTATCAACATGCACAGGAATTTTATGATGCCTGTGATGAGATGGGATTTGTCGTGTGGGCAGAGATTCCGTTTATCTCTGTATTTAACCAGGATCCGCAAGCGCATCAAAACTGCATCTCTCAGTTAAAAGAGCTGATTATACAAAATTACAATCATCCTTCGATCTGCTTTTGGGGCATTTCCAACGAAATCCTGATCGGCGGCATTTCTGAGCAGTTGGTAGAAAATCACAGAGAATTGAACCGGTTGGCAAAGAGGCTGGATCCTACCCGTCTTACGGCCATTGCCCATGTTACCATGACGCCCATGGAGAGCCCGATGCATCATATTACAGACGTCATTAGCTATAACCATTATTTTGGCTGGTATGGAGGAAAAATGGAAGATAACGGGCAATGGCTGGATAAATTTCATGAGCTGCACCCAAGTCTCTGTCTGGGAGTCAGCGAATATGGCTGTGAAGGAATCATCACATATCATGGGCCAGAACCTGCCTGCAAGGATTATTCAGAAGAGTATCAGGCGCTGTATCATGAACATATGGCGAAAGTGCTTGAGGAACGTCCCTGGATTTGGTCTTCCCATGTATGGAACATGTTTGACTTCGGCTGTGCCGCACGCAAAGAAGGAGGAGTTGCCGGGCGAAACAACAAAGGGCTGGTGACCATGGATCGTAAGACGAAGAAAGACAGTTACTATATTTATCAGGCATATTGGAGCAAGAAGCCGATGGTACACCTCTGCGGCAAGCGCTATGCGCAACGCGCAGGAGATACTACAAAAATCCGGGTGTATTCGAACCAGCCCAAGGTTTCTTTGTATTTAAATGGGAAGCTGGCAGAGGAGAAAGAAGGGAACAAAGTATTTGTGTTTACGGTTGCGCTGGAGGATGGAAGGAATCATTTGCTGGCTGTTGCCTGGGAAGCCAAGGACGTTATGAGTTTGGAAAAAGTGAAAAAAGAGCCTGAAATTTATGTTCTGCCCGAAGTAAATCAACGCAGGGAAGGGGTCGCCAACTGGTTTACCACAGTGGGGCATTTGGATCTAGAGGCGCCCATGGAGTTTCCCAAAGGAAGATGGAATGTGCGCTGCACGATGGAAGAGCTGGCGACCAGCCCCAAGGCATTGGCCGTGGTCAGCAAGGCGGTAAAGCTCGCCACTAATTTTGAGCTAAAGCCCGGCGCCGGCATGTGGGACATGATCAAAAAAATGACACCGGAAGGCATGATGGATCTGGCAGGCGAAACTCTTCCAGAAGGATTTTTGGAATCTATCAATGCAAAGCTGACGCAGATTGACAAGGAGTGACCGAGGAAAAATGGAGTCAACGTTTTCAAATTATCACAAGAAAAAAGAATATTTGCTCTGTGTTGACAGTGACGGCTGCGCCATGGATACCATGGGATTCAAGCATATCCGGTGTTTTGGGCCATGCATGGTAAGACAGTGGCACTTGGAGCCATGGAAGCAGAAGATATTAGAAAGATGGAATCAGATTAATCTCTACACCAGGACCCGCGGCGTCAACCGCTTTCAGGGGTTATCGATCGCTTTGCAGGAAATCAATCAACAATATTGTGAAATTGCAGATTTAGATCTGCTGAATCAATGGGTGGAAACTACGACGGAATTGTCTAATGATTCCCTTCAGGAAGCAATTGACAGAAATCCTGGCGCCGTCAGCCTCAAAAAAGCTTTGGCATGGAGCAACATGGTCAATGAAATGATTACAGAGCTTCCAGAACAGGTCAAAAAGCCGTTTCGCAACGTGGAAAAAGCCCTTGCCTTTGCGCGCCAATATGCAGATGTAGCAGTGGTCTCTAGTGCAAATCGGGGTGCGGTGATGGAAGAATGGCAGCGCTGCGGGCTTCTTGCGCATACAGACCTTGTACTGGCACAGGATTCCGGTTCCAAGACGGCGTGTATTGAGAAATTGTTGTCCTATGGCTATGATCCTCAAAAGACGGTGATGTGCGGGGACGCCATGGGTGACTTGCATGCGGCAGAAGAAAACGGGGTATATTATTATCCGATTCTTGCAGGAAAAGAGGCAGAGAGCTGGGAAGAGCTCAAAGAACAGGGAATGGCGCGCCTTTTGGACGGAAGCTTCGGGCAGGGATATCAGCAGAAGAAGCGCCAGCAGTTTTTAGACAATTTTAAATAGCAGGAGGAATGTACGCATGGTAAATATGAAAGAAAAGCCATTTCATCTGACAGAGGAAGATTGTAAATGGGTCGAGGACGTCATTGCCGGCATGACGGTGGATGAGAAGATCGGACAATTGTTTTTTAATATGGGAGCCAGCCGTGAAGAGGCGTATTTGAAAATGACAGTCAATGATTATCATATCGGGGGCATACGCTATAATCCGGGAACGGCAGAAGAGGTTTATGAACAGAACCGCATTTTGCAGGAGAACAGCAAGATCCCTTTGATTATCGCCTGCAACACGGAAAACGGCGGCGACGGCGCATGTGTCGACGGAACTTCCATTGCAAGCCAGACGAAGATCGGCGCAACGGGAAATACGGATTATGCCTACCAGCTTGGATATATGGCGAACAAAGAGGCGGCCGCCATCGGCTGCAATCTTTCATTTGCCCCAGTCAGCGACATTATGTATAACTGGGAAAATCCGGTCGTGGGGCTTCGAACTTATGGAAATGATCCGGCACAAGTAGCCGCCATGACAAAAGCATATATGGATGGGGCCCATGCAAATCCGGGATTCTGCTGCGCTGCAAAGCATTTTCCAGGAGATGGGCTTGACTTTCGTGACCAGCATGTGGCAAACAGCGTCAATACCATGAGCTGTGAGGAGTGGGATGCAACGTTTGGCATGGTTTACAAAAACCTGATTGACAATGGACTCGACGCCATAATGGCAGGGCACATTATGCAGCCAGCCTATGCAAGACATTTCAACCCCAAGCTTACCGATGACGAGATGATGCCGGCTACGTTATCGCCGGAATTGATTCAGGGACTGCTGCGCAGCAAGCTTGGATTTAACGGCTTGATTTTGACGGACGCCTCCCATATGGTGGGTCTGACCTGCCGCATGAAGCGCAGCGACATGCTTCCGGCAGCAATTGCCGCAGGCGTGGATATGTTCTTGTTCTTTAATGAGATGGAGGAAGATTTCGCCAGCATGAAGCAGGGGTATTTGGACGGACGGATCACGGAAGAACGCCTGGATGACGCGCTTCGCCGTATTCTTGCCCTGAAAGCGCACATGGGGCTTCATAAAAAGGCAAAAAATGAATTGATGATGCCAAAAGAGCAGATAAAGAGCATTATCGGCTGCGACGCTCACGTTGCGATGCAAAAAGAAATATCGCAAAAGGCGCTCACGCTGGTGAAATACAAGGACAAGGATGTGCTGCCGATGACGCCGGAGCGTTATAAGCGGATTATGATCGTATATGTAAAAGGATTGTCTGCCCCGGGGCTGGCTTCTTTGCTAGGAAAAGGCAAGGAGACGCCAGCAGAGCGGCTGCGGGACAAGCTGATAGAAAAAGGATTTGACGCTTTTATTTATGAAAGTCCCATCGACGACATGGTGAAAAAAATAGAAGCAGGGGAGAAGGCAGACATCAATCTTTATTTTGCAGAAAAAACGCCGATCAAGGAATTTCGTGAAAATCAAGATCTTATCATCACGCTGGTGGATATTGCAGGAGGATTTCAGCCTGTGGCGCGTCCTGCATTTGGGATGACCAAAGGCGGCGGGGAGATTCCATGGTATGTCTTTGAACTTCCGGTTCTTGTCATCAGCACGCAATACCCTTATGTGCTGGCAGACATACCGCAGGCGAGAACGTATATTAATGCTTACGACAGTAAGCCAGCAACCTTGGATGTGCTGGTTGAGAAGCTAATGTCTGGGGAGAAGGCTTTTGTGGGAACAGATCCAATCGGCGCATTCTGCGGCTTATTTGATACGCATATATAAGGAGGCAAGGAAAACGACATGGAAATGACATTCCGCTGGTACGGAGAAGGCAATGACAGCATCACTCCGGAGATGATTAAGCAGATTCCGGGAGTGACAGGGCTTGTCTGGGCGCTGCATGACAAGCAGGCAGGAGAGATTTGGGAAGAACAGGAGATAGAGCAAGTGCGCCGCCGCATCGAGGGCGCTGGATTTCATATGGACGTGGTAGAAAGCGTCAATGTGCATGATGATATTAAAATAGGGCTTCCTTCCAGAGATCAATATATCGAAAACTATAAGGCGACGCTGCGCAACTTGGCAAAATTCGGGGTCAAGGTAGTCACCTATAATTTTATGCCGATTTTTGACTGGACGAGGACAGATTTGTTTCATCCGCTAGAGGACGGTTCCACCGCCTTGTTTTATGAGAAGAATAAGATCCAGGACGATTATAAAGAGATGGCGGATTACATCTTAAAGAATCTGCATGGCATGACATTCCCAGGCTGGGAGCCCGAGCGGATGGCGAAGCTGGATCAGCTTTTTGAGGCTTATAAGACTGTGACAAAGGAAAAATTGTGGGAAAATCTCAAATATTTTCTAGAGGCGCTTATGCCAGTTTGCCATGAGACAGGAATCAAAATGGCGATTCACCAGGACGATCCGCCTTGGGATATTTTCGGACTGCCGCGCCTGCTTTGTGATAAAGATTCGATTGGAAAGCTGCTGCGCATGGTGGATGACGAGCACAATTGCCTTTGCCTTTGTTCTGGCTCACTGGGAGCAAACCAAAGGAACAATGTGTCAGAGATTGTCCGTGCGCATTGTGACCGCATTGCCTTTGCGCATATTCGCAACGTGCGCCATTATCCAAACGGCGATTTTACCGAGGCCTCCCATAGGGATTGCGACGGCGATACGGGCATTCTTGAAATCATGAAAGCGTATCATGACTGCGGATATACAGGTTATGTGCGCCCAGACCATGGACGTCACATCTGGGGAGAGACGTGCAGGCCAGGTTATGGGCTTTATGACCGCGCCATGGGAATCATGTATCTGTGGGGCTGCTGGGATATGCTGGAAAAGCTGGAAGGAAAGGCGGACAAGAGTACGAAATGAGACAATTCATGGATCAGGATTTCCTGCTGTCCACAGACACGGCAAGGAGATTGTATTATGAGGCAGCCAAGCCGCTGCCGATTATTGACTATCACTGCCACATCAATCCGCAAGATATAGCGCAAGACCGCAAGTTTGATAATCTGACGCAGTTGTGGCTGGGAGGCGATCATTATAAATGGCGGGTGATGCGCGCTGCGGGCGTGCCCGAGGAGCAAGTAACCGGGCGCGCAGATGACCGGGAGAAATTCCGCGCTTTTGCCAAGACGATGCCTCAGCTGATCGGAAATCCAATTTATCACTGGAGCCATCTGGAACTGCAGCGTGCTTTTGGGATTACAAGACAGCTCGCTTTGGAGACGGCGGACGATATTTTTGATCAGTGCAGAGAGAAACTAAAAGATTGTTCCGCAAGGAAATTTCTAAAGCAGTTTGACGTCAAGGCATTGTGTACCACGGACGATCCGGCGGACGATTTGAAGTGGCATGAGATCATTGCCAAAGATCAGGCCATGGAGGCGAAAGTTTTTCCGGCATTCCGCCCAGATCAGAGTATCAATATTGATAAGCCAGGGTTTGCGGCATACATCAAAAGGTTATCTGAAGTGTGCGGATTTGCGATTCAATGTGTGGAAGATGTGAGAAAGGCTCTTTATCAGAGAATGGATTATTTTGAGGCTCATGGATGCTTGTGTGCAGATCACGGGCTGGATTATTGCATGTATCAAGCCCCAGACTTAAAGCAGGCGCAGCAAGCTTTTACAGCGGCAATGCGGGGAGAATTTCCCGAGAAATCAAAGGCGGACGCTTATAAGACGTTTGTTACCATTTCATGTGCTAAAAGATATGCAGAGCTTGATTGGGTGATGCAGCTTCATTTTGGATGTCTGCGCAATAATAATAAGCCTCAGTTTGCAGTCCTTGGCCCGGATACGGGATATGACGCAGTGAATAGTCGCTCAGGAGTCGAAAATCTGGCGCCTCTGTTGAATGCATTTGCGGAACATGGCAAACTTCCCAAGATGATTTTATATTCTCTAAACCCTTCAGACAATACGGCGATTGCCACTATCATGGCATGTTTTCAGGGAGGCGGAGTACCAGGCAGAATCCAGCAGGGAAGCGCATGGTGGTTTAATGACAGCAGGCCAGGGATGCGTGCCCAGCTTACGGAGCTTGCTGCCAATGGGGTGCTTGGCAGGTTTGTGGGGATGCTCACCGATTCTAGGTCTTTTTTAAGCTACACCAGGCATGAATATTTCCGCCGGGTGCTCTGCGAGCTGATTGGAGAATGGGTCGAGAGCGGGCAATATCCTGATGACAGGGCGCAGCTTGAGCGGATGGTAAAAGACTTGTGCTATTATAATACCAGGGAATTCTTTGGTTTTCAGGTGTAGGGCGTGTGAGGAGCGTTTTTTCACGGAATGTTCATACAAAATTTAAGCTTCGTTTAAAGTTTCACGATTATACTGGGCGCAGATGATAAACAGTGTATGAAGAAAGGAAATCGAAGCTTATGAAAAGAAAATATGTGGCGTTGTTGCTTAGCGGGGCTTTGGGGCTGTCGTTATTTAATGGATGCGGGAATAAAGAGCTAGGGGAAAGTTTAGAAACTTTGGCAGCAGGAGAGCAAAACACAGATGCGGTGTATGGCGAGGTCAGTCAAATGTCGGAAAACGCCGTTAGTATAAAAGTAGGAAATAGAAAGAAAATGGAACAGCCCGATGGGGAAGCGCCAGAAAAGCCAGACCAGGATGACTTGACAGATCAAAAAGCAAACGGAAGACAAATGCCGCAGGCAGAGTCAGGGGAATTGCGTTCTATCTTGGATTTGACAGGGGAAGAGCAAGAGATCCCATTGACAAAGGAAACGTTATTTCAACGTCAGGATATGAGGGGAGGTCCAGGCGGAATCGAGAATGGAGCGACAGACGATCCTGGAACGACAGAAGAAATCAGCAGCTCTGACATTGTGAAAGGAGATGTGATCATGGTGACATTTGCAGACGATGGAAGTGCAAAAACGGTTACAGTGATATCCCCGATGGGAGGCAGCAGGGATTTTGGCGGGCGAGAAAATGATGGCTCTATGCCTAATGATGTTCCAGATAACAAACAGCAAGGAAATGAAACGATCTAGTGTACTGACATGTTGATATTTAACAAAATTACGCAGGATATTTGTCTTTCTGCAAGGCAGACTTTCGACGGCGTAGCGGTGGCTACGGCTAGAAAATCTAACGCAGCAGATGGGCAAATAGGCAAGTAAGTTTGTCTATTTATCAGCATGTCAGCACACTAGGGAGAAATGCAAACATATAGTTTTGAGGAAGAACAGGAGGATTGAATTTTGAAGAGTGCAGCAGGCAATTGGAAACGTTTGTGGAAGAAGAAAAAAGCAGTGCTGCTTTTTGGGTTGGCAGCAGGGGCGGGATTGATTTCTTTTGGGATCTATTCCGTGAAAGGTACGCCTGCAAAGGGAAGCCAAAGGCAGGAGATCACCTTTCAGGAAACGCAGGCAAAGATAGGAAGCATTTCCAATACGATCGTGGGAACAGGGAATTTAGAGCTGGCAGAAGGCGAGACCGTGGGCATTCCTTCTGGGCTTGTCGTGGAGGAAGTCAAGGTGGAGGCAGGAGACCAAGTTTCGAAAGGTGACGTTCTCGCCGTACTGGATCAGTCTTCCGTGCTTTGCGCCATGGAAAATGTTCAAAAAGAGATCGAGGACTTGGATGAAATGATTGACGAGAGTAGCGGCGAGGAGGAGGTGCAGTCAGTAAAATCAAAGGTAGAAGGCAGGATCAAGAAAATATATGTTCAGCAAGGAGAGGAGATTTCTGAATGCATGGTGGAACAAGGCGCGCTGATGCTGATATCCCTCGACGGATATCTGGCAATTGACATTTCCACAGATACAGAGCTTGCAAAGGGGGACGCTGTTAATGTGATTCGTTCAGATGGAACTAGCAAGGAGGGGACCGTGGAAACTGTCTCAGATGGAACAGTTACAGTGCTTTGCTCAGACAGCGGCATTGGAATGGGGGAAGAAGTGACTGCTGCAGACACCCAGGGCAATGTTTTGGGAACTGGGAGCACTTACATACATAGGCAGCTTGCGGTCACACAAGCAACAGGCGTTGTGGAAGATATCTGCGTATCGGAGGATGAGAAAATATACAGTGGAACCACGCTTTTTACTGTAGAAGAGGAACAGAGCCTGGAATATCAGGAACAAATCGCAGAGCGGCAGGAATTAACAGAAACGCTTCAGAAATTGCTTGTATTATCTAAGAGCGGGACTATTACGGCACAAACGGATGGGATTGTTCAATCGGTAAATATCTCTGCTGAAAACAGTCAAAGCGCAAGTCAGTCTGGAAATCTGCAGATATCGAAGAATTCTGTTTCAGTGGTGGCAAGTGCGCCCGAGCTTTCCGAGGAACGGGCGGAGAAAGCTTTGGCATTCGAACTTGCATCTTCTGGCGCTTCTGACAAAAATATGCTTGTGCTCGAAATCCCTGAGACAGGGAAAAAGCCTCAAAAGCAGATTGAGACAGAAGATGGGAGCTATCAAGGGACGATTTCCTGGAAGCCAGAAGACGAAGCATTTGCACCAGAGACTTCTTATCAGGCAAAGATTAGCCTTTTGGCAGGCGAGGGATATTGTTTTACCGAGGACAGCGTCAGACAGATCCAGTCTGGCGTCCTTGCAGGCGTAACGGTGTCGGAGGATGGAAAACTGCTCGATTTCCAGATCACCTATCCTGCTACTGGCGCAGAAGATGAAAAAGAGGAACATAATCCTGAGGAAGACACAAAAAAAGAGCAAAATCCCCAGGATGACAGGGATGCAGAGGAAGAGTTAGATCGTCAGGAAGAAACAGAAAATAGAGCAGATGACAAAATATCGCAGCAGCAGCCTGCAAATGGAGCTGAAAATAAAACGGAAACTGATGAAAGAGCGGCATCAGGCATCTTCAATGATGCAGGAGCAGGGAATGGATCGAATCTGACTGCGGATGCTTCCAAAGCCATACAAAGCAGAACGGTAGCTACCGTTGACTCCGGCAGTGCAGCAGGAAGTTCCGGGTCAGGCGAAAGTGAGGAGCAAGAGGCGTCTGGCAGCAGCGAAGTAGCGGCTTTTACGCTGGCAGCATCAGACACCATGGTTTTAGCCGTAAATGTTGACGAATTGGATATTAACTCTGTAGACTTAGGGCAGGAGGCAAAAATCACACTGGACGCCATAGAGGGGGAAGAGTTTTCAGGCACGGTGACTAAGATTGGAAGTTCTGCAAGCAGTTCCGCAGGCGTGGCAAAATATACGGTCAAAATTACGATTCCGAAAGATCAGAGGATGAGAGAGGGCATGAATGCTTCCGCGGTCGTGACCATTGAAAATAAGGAAAACGTAGTGACAATTCCAGTAAACGCCCTTCAGGAACGTGGGAATCGTGTCTTTGTGTATACGGAATCTGATGGTGAAGGAAAGCTTTCAGGAGAACGGGAAGTGACTACCGGGTTATCTGACGGTGATACCGTGGAAATCACGGAAGGCTTGTCCGAGGGAGACAAGATATATTATCAGAAGACTGGCAACTTATCCCAGCAGGGATTTGGAGGCATGGGCGCAGGTTTCAGAGACGGCATGGGCGAGATGCCAGGAGGAGGTCCCGGAGGCGCCATGGGAGAAATGCCAGATGGCGATTTCAAACAAGGGAATCCCAACAGAGGCGCTTTTGACAGGAACGAATAGGAGATGGAATATGATTCAATTACAGCAAGTTTCAAAAATTTATGAGATGGGAACGGACAGGGTCTATGCCTTGGACCATGCCGACATGGAAATTAAAGAAGGGGAATTTGTCAGCATTGTAGGACCTTCTGGAAGCGGCAAATCTACGATGATGAATATTATCGGCTGTCTTGACACGGCGGACGAGGGAGCCTATATTTTGGATGGAATCTCTGTTGAGCGCTATTCTGAAAAAGAGCTTGCAAAGATTCGCAATCAAAAGATCGGATTTATTTTTCAGAATTTCAATCTGTTGCCCCGGCTTACGGCAGAGGAAAACGTGGAGCTTCCGCTGATTTATCAAAAGTTGTCTGGAAAGGAACGAAAGCGCAGAGTGCGCAGGGCACTGGAACAAGTAGAGCTTGCTCACCGCATGGGGCATCGCCCGGCAGAACTTTCCGGCGGACAGCAGCAGAGAGTGGCTATTGCGCGCGCTTTGGTGACGGAGCCGTCATTGTTTCTTGCGGATGAACCTACGGGGAATCTGGATTCTAGGACGGGACAGGAAATTATGACATTGTTCCATGCTCTTCACCAGGCAGGACATACGATCGTCCTGATTACGCACGACGATCAGGTGGCAAAGGAAGCAGAGCGCAAGATACATATTCGGGATGGAAAGGTCAGGGAGGTGGAAGCGTGATCATTCAAACTGGAAAAATGGCGTGGAATGCGGTTTGCGGCAATAAGCTGAGGACATTTCTGACCATGCTTGGCATTATCATTGGCGTAGCGTCTTTGATTGTCCTAGTATCGATAGCCGACGGGGCGGGCAATTCTGTGTCTAATCAGATTTCTGAAATGGGAAGCGATTATCTGAGCGTGCGCATTAGCGATGATAAAGAGAATCCTCTGAAGCTGTCAGAATTTACAGACTTGCTCGATCAAGAAGAATTTCTCTCCTTTGCGCCGATCGGCCGCACTAGCGTTACTGCAAAAAGCGGTTATACTAGCAGTTCCATAAACGTATATGGAACCAGCGGGGGGTATTTTGACATTATGGATATGGAATTATATTCTGGCAGATTCTTGAAACAGACGGATCTTGAGAATCATTCGCATGTGCTTGTGATTTCTTATGAAACTGCTGTGGAATATTTTGGACGGGCAGATGCGGCGGGGGAAATTCTGACATTGGACGGCAGGCAGTTTCAGATCGTCGGCGTGCTTTCTGAGGACTGCGTCTCTCCTTTTTCAGCAATGCAGGTCGCAAACAGCGAAGAGAGTTCTGAGACCGTGGTGCTAGAGGGCTATATTCCTTATTCTTCCTTGAGCAAGATTGCCGATCATGTGCCAGAAATCAATCAATTTTACGTGTCCTCTGAAAATGAAGATTCCATGGAGCAGGCACAACAGAAATTAGAAGAAATTCTTTTCAAGCGATTTGGGAATGATGAGGATGCATATGCGATCCAAAATCAGTCAGAGGTAATGGAAGCCATGGCCGAGGTAGATCACACAATGTCGCTTCTGCTGGGAGGAATTGCGGCGATATCCCTCCTGGTGGGAGGAATCGGGATCATGAATATTATGCTGGTATCTGTCACTGAGCGTACCAAAGAAATCGGCATTCGCAAGGCGATTGGGGCAGGACAGGGAAGCATTATGGCGCAGTTTTTGCTGGAAGCGCTGATTGTCAGCCTTGCGGGGTGTCTGGCTGGAATCGGGTGTTCCTGGTGTGCATTGAAATTGATCGCAACCGTTATGGGGCAGGCGTTTAGCGTATCTATGGATCATAACGTGGCGCTGCTTTCCGTGCTGTTTTCGGCAGTGATCGGCATTGCGTTTGGAATTTATCCGGCAAATAAGGCTGCAAAGAAGAAGCCTATTGACGCACTGCGCTATTCAGGATAACTATGGCGGATGGAAAGACAGAGATCATGGTAACTTTCTTATGAGAAATAGAAAAATGTGTTTGCCTGCACCCCGCTGCATCTGTTAAAAAAATCAACTTTTATCTTTTTTGAAAGTGTTTAACAGAATGTATGTAGCAATCAGTAGGAGGACCGTAAAGCAAAGTATCATATACATGGTTGACGTGCTTACTTGATTGTCAAAAAAATACAGATTGCAATCAAGAGAATCTCTTATTTCTGCAATGATCTCTGTTGGGATGCCTTGATTTTGCATTTTGGCAAGAACGCCTTGCATAGCGTGATTGCGAATAAGCGAAGTACCGTAAGTTCCTGGTAAAAATGAAATTGTTTTCTGTAGTCCTTCTCCAAATGACGAGATCGGCATATATGCGCCGCAAATAAAACCGTATCCTGAACTAATAATGGTACCTACTGCTGAAATCTGTCCTTGTGTTGATAAGAAAAAGTTGATCACTGAAGATAGAGCTGTTCCAAACAAAACAAGCAGTAAAATGTCAAAGAATAAAAGGAATATGTCTGTTAGCGACATATGCCATCCAACGATAGCCACATAAATTAAACAAATGCCCGTTGCAACGAAGCAAATGATAAGCGTTGAAAGCAAAGTTGCAAAATAATAACCCATAGAAAGCGTTGAGGCTTTTACAGGAGATATTTTGAAATCTTTTATAGTACCGTTAGCCTTGTCTTGTACCATTAAAAAATTGGAACAAAAAGCAACTGTCACGCATGAAACGGCTAGAATCGAAGATATAAGCTGACCGCCCACAAGCCCTTCTATGATGCTTTCAGAAAGCTTCAATGCGTCAGGCAGGTTAGAGGTAAAACTATCACGGTACACATTGCCAAGAAAAGTCGCATAAAGTACAAGTAAAATAATAGGCGTGATCAGAGAGGTTAGAAACATTCCCTTATCTTTGAAAAACAGTTTGACATTTCTTTTTATAAGCATGAACAAGATACTCATTTTTCTACACCTCCTATCAGCGTTTTACCCGTGACCGCAAGAAATACATCGTCCATTTTCCCTTTCGTTATTTCATAATCATGGAACAATTGGGGATGTTTCACAATAAGATCGGTTGCAGCCCTTGTGTTTGGAACAAAAAGACGATAACCGTTTCTGATCTGCTCGTACGTTACGCCAAGAGCCTTGATCATATCTTCCGTTACGCCATAGAGGGTGATGTAATCTCCCGTATAAGTATTTTTGAGTTCGAGCGGCGTGCCTTTTGCGGATATCTCACCACCATCGATAATCACGATATAGTCGGCTTCTGCAGCTTCTTCCATATAATGTGTAGTTAGAAACACGGTCATCTTTTCATCCTTACGAAAATTGGATATGACGTTCCAAAGCGTTTTACGAGTTTGTGGGTCAAGTCCTGTTGTAGGCTCGTCAAGAATAAGGATTTTGGGCATATGAAACAATGCGCGGGCAATATCGATTCTTCTGCGCTGCCCTCCCGATAATTTAGCGACGGTACGTTTGACGAAATCCTCAAAATCAAGTATTTTTGCGAGTTCTGCAAGTCTTTTTTTGAATTCCATACCAGTAATGCCGTATAAAGCGGCGCGGCTTTCCAAATTATCGTAAACGGAGAGTGCGGAATCGAGAACAGAAGATTGGAACACTACGCCAAGTTCACGCTTCACAAAATCGATGTCCTTATCTAAGTCGTGTCCGTCAATTAAAATGTGACCGCTGTCTTTTGACAGTTGTCCGCACATTATATTTATAGTAGTGGATTTTCCTGCGCCATTGATACCAAGAAAAGCGAATAACTCTCCCTCTTTGACTCGAAAACTTAAATCTTGAACAGCTTTCACTTTTCCAAAGTTTTTGCTAAGGTGATCGATTTGGATCATATTGCTCATTTAATTTCCTCCTGTATAGCGGTGCTTTAATCCTTCATAGGCGTCAGTCAATGTCCTGCTTATAAACGCTATATCCCAATTCAAGTAGGAAGTGGCTATCATAGTGGCAATGCCATGAACAAAAATCCACATTTCTAAGTGAAAGAGGAATGCTTGATCTTCGCTTATCGCAAGATTTTTCATTATCATTTTCAAAAGAGGGCGTATCTGATCTCGATTTTCTTCGATATTTTCTTTTGTCCGGTCACGCATAAAAAGTATTTTAAACAATTCTTTTTCTTCTTTCGCAAATTGAATATATGCCATGCCACTTGCTTTATATGGAGGATATTTTTTATCAGCTATGCCTCTTTGTATATAAGACTGATAAAGCATATTCGCTGAATTTATAACCTCGCTTTGCAATTCCTCCATATTGTGAAATAATCCAAAAATAGGTTTCGCAGATGAGCCAAGTTTTGCGGCCACGCCTCTAGCGGTCAAACCGCTGATCCCATGTTCTTTTGTCAAAGTTAAAGCAGCAGCGATAATCTGTTCTCTTGTGAATTTGTATTTTGGCGGCATTCCTTTACCTCCATTTTGAATCTGATGTTGCGCAACTTATGTTTCCTATTATACCTATGTTTTCTGATTTGTCAAGAGAACATTTTTTGAGTTTCCAAATTTTTTATAATGGCCGATATTATAATGCCAAAAGGGAGCTGTCGCACGGATGTACTTGCCTGTTTAAAAGGTTTACATTGCAAAGCAATGAAAACAATATGCACAAATATTATCTTGGGAAGCTAGCTTCCCAGAATAATTTTGTGCATTCTGTCTTTGCCGCATGAGCGGCAAGAACTTTTAAACAGGCAAGTACATCCGTGCGAAAGCCCCCTTTTGGCGCTTTGAATTGCAAAATTTGGAAACTAAAAAACGTTTTTATTAGAGTTTCCGTATATTCTATCTAAGCTGCATTCTGCAACAGTCCCATCCCTAATCATAAGAAGTATGCCTTAAATGAAGACATTATGATTACCTGTTTTAAGACATGCGTTTTTGATAGTTCTGTTCTAGGCGGCTGAGCAGGCTGTAAAGCCCCCAGGCAACAAGACATAAAATCACAATCGACATAATCACCCAGTCTAGTTTAAACACTTGGCTTCCATAGATGATCAGGTAGCCAAGCCCCTGCCTGGAAGAAATAAATTCTCCGATGATCACTCCGACCAAGCATAAGCCGATATTTACTTTCATAATCGAAAAGAAAGACGGGATGCTGGCAGGGAGCACCACTTTGGCGAGAATATGATATTTTGTTCCACCCAAAGTCCGAATGAGCTTGATCTTTTCAGGATCCACCGACTGAAAGCTGGTGTAAAGGTTCAAAATTGACCCAAAAACTGCCACGGACATGCCAGTGATGATAATGGTGTTGTAATTGGCGCCCAGCCATACAATCAAAAGGGGCGCTAAGGCAGATTTGGGCAGGCTGTTTAAAATTACCAGATAAGGTTCCATGGTTTCTGAAATCTTTTTGTTAAACCATAATATAATTGTTACAGTTACAGCCAGAATTAAAGCTAGTGCAAAACTAGCGACTGTTTCAAACAGCGTAACGCCGATATGAATGAACAGGGAATGGTCCAAAGCCATATTGTAAGCGCATAAGAGTACCCGGGAGGGACTGCTGAAGAAGAAGGAATCAATCCATCCAAGCCTTGCGGCTCCTTCCCACAGTCCGAAGAAACACAGGAAAATGAAAAAACGGCTGACGGCCACGGTACGCCTGTGCCTCTTTTGAGTAAGCAGAAACTTCTGCTGCGCAAGAGAAATCTCACTCATCATGATTCAACTCCTTCCATATTTTATTAAAATAATCTTTAAATTCCGGTAAATTCCTTCGTTCCAAGGGACTGACATTTTCCGGGAAGTCAATATTTATAACGCATTTGATCGTTGCCGGGCGTTTGCTCAAAATCAGGACTTTGCTGCCAAGGCTTACTGCTTCTGATAAATCATGTGTGACTAAGATCGCTGTCTTCTGTTCTTTTTTTATAATAGAGCCGATATCGTCGCCCACAGTTAGCCTTGTCTGATAGTCCAGGGCAGAAAATGGCTCGTCTAAAAGCAGTAATTCCGGTTCCAGCGCAAGGGTGCGGATTAAGGCGGCACGCTGTCTCATTCCTCCGGAAAGTTGGGAGGGCCTTGCGTTCTTAAACTTGTAAAGGCCATAGGTCTTGAGCATGTCATATATCTTATCCTTGGCGGCAGGCGTTAATTTTTTCTGAATTTCCAGTCCCAACAGGACATTTTTTTCAATGGTGCGCCATTCAAACAGATGGTCGTGCTGCAGCATATAGCCAATGGTCCCGCTGGCCTTTTGATATAATTTTTGCCCATAAAGCAAAATAGAACCGTGTTCCGGTTCTATCAAGCCTGCCAACAGGGAAAGGAGGGTGGATTTGCCGCATCCGCTAGGACCGACAATCGCTAAAAAGTCACCCTTGTGAACCGTAAAATTTATATTGGACAACGCTGGGGTTTCTCCCTGCATGGTATGATAGGAATAGCCCACATGGTTGATTTCCATCAATTTTTCCATAAGGTGCTCCTTATTCTCACTTATTATATTGTATGTGCAAAACGGGCGGATGGTGCAATTTGGCTGCAGCGGCGTGTTGACACATCTGGTATATATTTATATAATGTGCCCGTATCATGAACAAGTGGCTTGCAGATCGAGGATATGAATGAAGCTGCTTTCTCTGCATTCAGATATTTTAATATTTTTCTGACCACAAGCGGTATAGAATTTAGAAGAAAAAGGGCTGTCGCATTAAGAAATGAAGATACAGGATTTGGTATGTTCTGAGAGAGGGAGTTACCATATTTTGTATGACATTTCTTTCATGTGCCAGTCCTGCTTTTATATCTTATGAAAACAGAAAATAGAAAAGGAGCTGGGAGGATGAACAGGCATATAACGGAAAAAGATTTTAATATATATGCAATATGTTATAAAGTTACAGTTAAGAAACCGTCCATAAAAAAGGCGGTAAGCAATTCCAAACAGAACGTGAAAGTCGTCGTCAATAAGGTGCCAGGGGCAAAAGGCTATAAATTGTTGTATACGACAGATAAAAAATTCAAAAAGGGAATAAAAACTGTCAGTATAGGCAAAACCAGCGTGACCCTTGCAAAGTTAAAAAATGGAAAAACATATTATGTGAAAGTATGCGCATATGAGAAAGATTCCAAAAGAGACAATGTTTATGGTCCTTATAGTAAAGTAAAACAGGTAAAGACCAGAAACAAGTGATGAGAGTGTCTTAAACGCCGAGCAAGATGGCAGAATTACAAAAAGAGAAACGGAATGAATCTGTGTCACGAAATATTGGAGGCTATATTGAAACAGAAAAATAGCTGTATGAAAGAAATGATTGAAAAAGTGGTGATATTGAGTAATGTGATAAATTGTAATATTGGAATGGCATATAGAGAAATTTTTGCAAAAATCTTTTAGAAGAAATCATGCTGTGTTACATAGGGACATGTTGATTGGGGGCTTGGATTTGAACGACTATGATGTATTGGCATGGATTGCAGAAGTGGTTTTCTATAGAGGGATAAATTAGGGGACGGCGTCAATGTTGCAAAATCAGAAGGGAGAAAACGCAATTGGGCAAGATATTGGTTTACCATGGAAGGGATGAGGAAGTAGTATTTCCAGAAATAAGAAAAACTCGTTATACGAAAGATTTTTCATGGGGATTTTATTGCGCAAATGATTATATGAAAGCGTACAGATGGGCAGATAGAAAGTCGAGACAAGGAATCATGAATGTATATTCTTATTTTGGAAAATAAAGAGTTATAAATATTAAAGTTTGTTTACCAACGTATTAGGAGGAAAGTATAGAACAGGCTTTGATGGATGTGTCTTCTTCCTTTATCAGTGATGAAATTTCCGATTTTAATTCAAATATTTATTATAGCAATCCAGATTATTTAAAGTGGTCTTATCTGGAAAGGGAGTTGCTGGACTAAGAGAGTGTCAAAAGGAGCATTCCATATGGCTGTATTTTTGCTTGAAGCAGTATGTTTTACATGATATAATAAAAAATAATGTTATTTCCATTTTTTAGAAAAATTTAAAAAAATAGAATAATGTCAGAAAAAATGAGAGGAGGGAACCATGAGAAAAACTTGTATTGCCAATGGCGGTATGCATGGTGGCGCAAACAATGTCGTAATCATAAAATTTGGACATTGTATTTGCCAGACATGATGCGAACGGCATTGAATGCTATGGAACATCTTTCAGGAGATGAATTATTACAAGGATTACTGGGGGTTTAATTTGACAGATATCGTAAGAAGATAAAAGGGCTGTCGCAGATGCTTTCGGGGCATGGCGCAACGTTTGCAGGCTATTTTTCTCAATCTTGCACATATCTGACAACGATGCGCCTCATCGCCTCAAGACCGGGCTGGATTCTTGTGGCGGATGATTTCATGAAGTAAGATAGGCAATGCATAAAGTAAGGCATGCTCTGTCCAGCTTGCTGTGCAGTAATTAAATAGAATTAGATTCAAAAAACAGGTAGCTTTTAAGCTACAACGAAATATTGGAGGTTATTATGAAAAAGTGCAAAAAGTTGTTATCATTTATTTTGGCTATTGTTATGGCGTTTGGTGGCATTGCCATGTCCGCAACCACTGTAAAGGCGGATTCTGGAGTTGATACAATTCGGCTGCCCCTAGACGATATCTTTGCTTCAGGTACAATTGCAACGGAAGGCGCCGCTAATTTTTACGAAGTAAAACTTCCTTCGGACGGCTGGCTTACAGTCACATATCAGGGCTGGGATATCGAGGACGCTTATTACAGCATATCTAATGAGGATATGACTAGGGAATATCACAAAAATGAGGTATTTAATTCGTCAAACATTTCCCCAAAGACTTCTGCCCGAACATTGGCATTAGAAGCAGGAAACTATACGGTCAAAGTATGGGGCTATGGAAAACATATCGGAAATTACAAAATTAAGGCATCTTTTATATCTGCTCAAAATAACGAAAGCTCAAACAATAACGAATTTTCAACAGCACAGAAACTAAATAAAAATCAAAAAGTCACAGGTTTTTTGTCAGAGGATGATACTGTGGATTTTTATAGGATTGATCTGGAGAAGAAGCAAACGATACAGATCATTTATACCGCCCGCATTGAGGATTCCAATTTTCAGATTTGGGACAAAGACAATATAGAACTCCATAAAACTAACATATTTAATGCAAGTGAGACTCAGCCGAAAACATATCTATACGAGGTCACACTGGCGCCGGGAACTTATTATGTGCAGATTTATCCTTATGGTTATGACCGTGGGCGTTATACGCTGCAATGGAAAGAGAAGATCATGACAAAGTCTCTTTCCATTTCCTCAAATAAGCCAAACAGCGTAGTATCTGGAACCAAGGTGAAATTGTCTGTGAAATTCAATCCCGCCAACACGACAGTAAAAACATGTGAATGGAGATCAAGCAATTCTTCTATTGCAGAGATTAATAGCAAGGGAAACGTCATGACAAGGCGTCCCGGCATTGTAAAATTCACTGTGACGGCAATGGATGGCAGTAATAAGTTTAAGGCATACACCCTGATTGTAAAACCAAAAAAAGTGCCAAGGCCCAAATTGTCTATATCCAGTTATTATAGTAAGAGACTATATGTCAATTTCAATACCCAATATGGTTCCGATGGTTATCAGATACAATATGCGACAGATAAAAATTTTAGAGGCGCAAAAACGAAAAACGTCGCATCATCATCGGTTACGTTAAACAATTTAAAGAGAAATAAGAAATACTATGTGCGTGTACGGGCTTATGTCAAAAAAGGGAAAACAATATATCCCGGTTTATGGAGCAGCGTGGCGTCAAAAACAGTAAAATAGATCATTTGTCTTTCTGCTGTGAGAGTTTCAACTGCTTTATAGAATTTTAAATTATCACGGAGGGGCTGCCGCAAAATAGCTGTTATATACAGGATATGATATTCATACCACAAGAATCATCTGTATATAAACTGCATTTTGTGACAGTCCTTTTTCCATATTTCGATGGAAGAGTTATGCTTGTCTATTGATATTTTTTGATAAAAATGTTAGAATGTGCCAAATATGCCGCAAGACAAGGGCAGGATGGAGGAAGACATGAAATTTATCAAAAAGGCAGGCTTTATCATAGCATTGATGATTCTTTCACTTATCGTTTGCAACGAGATAAACAGCGGGGAATTGCGAAAGTCCGTGGGAAAGGCAATCATTGGCAAAAACCTTGTCAGGTGGAACGTGGAGCGCTATAATATTGATTCCGCAAAGAGCGAGCAGGTTTTTGATGGCGTCAAAGAGGACGAAGAGGCCCTCGCTCTTGTGAACGAGGTTTTGGCGTTGGAAGACGTTTTGCAGATGGCGGCGGGAAGCGTTCTTGAAAATTCCAAGCTGAGTCAGGAACTGATAGAGAAGCTTTTTTACAGTGAATTGCCAGATTCGCATTTGCAGCAGCGGATCATGGGCATCTCTTATCAGGAAAATGACACGATTGCCCTCGAAGAGCTGAGGTATCTGCGGGTGCTCCATATGGGATTTGACGGAGAGACTCATATCGGTGAGCTTTTAGTAAATCAGTCTATTGCTGAGGATATTCTAGAAATTATGTCAGAATTATATAAAAATGCATACCCCATTGAGAAAATGATTCTGGTGGACGAATATGACGCGGAGGATGAATTGTCCATGAGTGATAACAATACCTCGGCATTTAATTACCGTCAGATTGCAGGCAGCAGCCGAATGTCCAAACATAGCCTGGGTCTTGCTATAGATATTAATCCTAAATTTAATCCTTATGTCAAGAACCTTGAAAATGGGGAGATTGTGATTAGTCCTGCAAATGCAACGGAATATGCAGACCGTGGCAAGACATTTGCATATAAGATTGACGAGCACGATTTATGTTACCTGCTATTTACAGAACATGGCTTTAACTGGGGCGGGAACTGGAATTCTGTCAAAGATTACCAGCATTTTGAGATGCCATAATTGATTCAGTTTGAAATAGTTGTGCTGATGTAAAAAAAGAGGTATAATAAGCTCCGACATAAAAGCGACAGAATAAAAAGTGATAGAAATGGAGAAGACTTATGCAGATTTATTTGCCGACCAATGTATACAGTGAAACAGACTGCGTGATGAACCACAGGAAGGAATTGGCGGCTCTGGGAAGCAGGGCGCTGCTTGTGACAGGGAAACATTCTTCACGGATCAACGGGGCATTGGAGGATGTTCAAAAAGCCCTGCAGGAGGAGCGGACATCGTATGTCGTATTTGATGAGATTGAGGAAAATCCTTCGATTGAGACGGTGATCAAAGCGAGGACCTTAGGCGTGCAAGAACAGGTGGATTTCGTGGTGGGAATTGGCGGCGGTTCCCCGATGGATGCGGCAAAAGCCATTGCCCTAATGATCGCAAATCCAACAGAAATCCAGGAGCTGCTCTATCAAAAACGGGAGCTGCCTGCGCTTCCATTGGCTGAGATTCCTACGACTGCAGGAACGGGATCAGAGGTGACTCCCTACGCAATCCTCACCATCCATGCCCGCAAGACGAAGCAGAGTATCAGTCATAAAATATATCCCAGCCTTGCCCTGATCGACAGTCGTTATTTAAAAACGGCGAGCTTGAATACGCTGCTTGACACAGCGGTAGATGCGCTGGCTCATTTGATAGAGAGCTACTTGAATGCCAATGCCAATGTATATAACCGCATGTATTCAGAGAAAGGATTGTCATTATTTGCAGAAATCAAGGATGATTTGACGCAGTGCAGGCGGCAGGGCAAAGAGCCGGTGTTGTCTCTTTCTGACACGGTGTTTGGCAGTCTGATGCAGATAGCGGCTATTGCGGGCATGGCGATTGCCCATACAGGGACTTCCCTTCCCCATGGCTTGAGCTATCCGGTTACTTACGAAATGCATGTGCCGCATGGCAAGGCGGTGGGAATCTTTCTGCCAGGGTTTCTTGCCTGCTATCAAAATAAGGAAGAAGTGGAGATGCTGCTGAAGCGTATGGGATTTGCGACAGTCGAAGATTTCACCGAATATTTGCAAGAACTTCTTGGAAAATTGGAGATTCCAGATCATCTGTGGGATGAAGATGTGAAGTCTATGTTGGAAAATCAGGAAAAATTAAAGAATTATCCGTTTCCCATAGACCAGCAAGCCTTGTATGCTTTTCGCAGATAGAGGAATAGCTTGATGAAGAGAAATTATCAGAAAGAGTTAGAAAAGATCATAGAAAAGCAGCAGCAACTGCATATAGTGCCAAAGCTGCTGCTGCATAGTTGTTGCGCACCCTGCAGCAGCTATGTATTGGAATATTTGTCTCAGCATTATCAAATTACAGTGTTTTACTATAATCCCAATATTTATCCGGCGGAGGAATATGGAAAGCGGGCAAAGGAACAAAGGTGCTTTATCCAGCGTTTTTCACAATCTTGTCTTGCGGACAAGGAAAAGGCGTTTCATGCGATTGATTTTTGTGAAGGCAGGTTTGAACAAGAGCGTTTTTACGAAATTTCCAAAGGGTTAGAGCACCTGTCAGAGGGAGGAGAGAGATGTTTTCGATGTTATGAGCTGCGCCTGAAAGAGGCGGCGAAATATGCATTGGAACTGGGAATGGATTACTTTACGACGACGCTTTCCATCAGTCCCCTTAAAAATGCTGACAAGCTCAATGAGATTGGGGAAAAACTGTCGCAGGAATATGGGATTTCGTATCTCTGTTCTGATTTTAAAAAGAAGAATGGTTATAAACGTTCGGTAGAGCTTTCGAAAGAATACGAGATGTACCGTCAAGATTATTGCGGATGCGTGTTTTCCAAACAAGAGCGGGAACGCAAAAGTCTGCAACAGGCACAAGTCATGGTTTAAGGGTTTCAAAGGAGGAAAAAATGGCACAGTTATGGGGCGGACGCTTTACAAAGGAGACAGATCAGTTAGTCTATCATTTTAATGCGTCCATATCATTTGATAAAAAATTCTATCGGCAGGATATGGAGGGCAGCATCGCTCATGTAAAGATGCTGGGAAAGCAGGGGATTTTAACAGAGCAGGAAACGGAAAGCCTGGTGGCGGCAGTGAACCAGATTCTTCAAGAAGTGGAGTCTGGCGCCCTAGAGATTTCTCATGAATATGAAGATATTCACAGCTTTGTGGAAGCCACCCTGATTGATCGGTTGGGAGACGCGGGGAAGAAGCTACACACAGGAAGAAGCCGCAATGACCAGGTGGCGCTAGATATGCGTCTGTATACCAGACAGGAAATCTTAGCGACAGATGAGCTGTTACAAGAACTATTAAATACAATTTTAATAATTATGGAAGATAATGTCAATACTTTCATGCCAGGATTTACGCACTTGCAGAAAGCGCAGCCTGTCACGCTGGCGCACCATATGGGCGCTTATTTTGAAATGTTCAAACGTGACCGTCTGCGGATGCAGGATATTTACAAGAGAATGAATTATTGCCCTTTGGGTTCCGGCGCTTTAGCAGGTACGACGTATGACCTGGACCGCTATTATACGGCGCAGCTTCTAGGATTTGAGGGACCGACGCTAAACAGCATGGACGGAGTGTCTGACCGGGATTATCTGATTGAATATTTGTCGGCGCTCTCTACGGTGATGATGCATTTAAGCCGTTTTTCAGAAGAGATTATTATATGGAACAGCAATGAATATCAGTTTGTAGAGATTGACGACGCCTACAGTACGGGGAGCAGCATTATGCCCCAGAAAAAGAATCCTGACATAGCAGAGCTTGTCCGGGGCAAGACCGGACGAGTGTATGGAGCGCTGATGTCATTGCTGACCACCATGAAAGGAATACCGCTTGCATATAACAAGGACATGCAGGAGGATAAGGAGCTGGCGTTTGACGCCATAGATACGGTAAAAGGATGCCTGGCTTTATTTGAGGGAATGTTGTCGACCATGAAGTTTAACAGAGAAAAGATGGAGGCGAGTGCCAAAAACGGTTTTACCAATGCTACCGACGCAGCGGATTATCTGGTGAATCATGGCGTGCCGTTCCGTGACGCCCATGGAATCGTAGGACAAATGGTATTACATTGCATTGAGAAAGGGATTGCCATTGATGATATGTCCCTTGAAGAGCTAAAAGCGATCAGTCCAGTGTTTGAAGAAGATATTTTTGGAGCGGTTTCTATGGAAACTTGCGTGGAGAAGCGTCTCACAGTCGGAGCCCCGGGACAGGAGGCGATGAAAAAGGTCATTGCCTTAGAAAAACAATATCTATCACAGGATTGGAAGACTGAAATACCCGATTGGGAACATAAGCTGCTGGGATAATTTATACATCTTACACAGATTTAAAGTGGATGCCCTGCTAAATTTGTAACATATTGGGTCTTGCATTTTACGGAGAAATATATTAGTATATCATACGAAAAACAATTGTACGCCCAGAACGGACAAAAAGACTAGAGCTCCCGAATGCAAGAAAAGGGAGGGCAAGGAGAAAAAGATGAGTCAGAAATTAAGAGCAGGAATTCTTGGTGGAACTGGTATGGTAGGACAGCGGTTTATCGCATTGTTAGAAAATCATCCTTGGTTTGAAGTTACTACCATTGCGGCAAGTCCGCGTTCCGCAGGTAAGAGATATGAGGAGGCAGTGGGAGACCGGTGGAAAATGGACACTCCGATGCCAGAAGCAGTAAAAGATCTTGTGGTAATGAATGTCAATGAAGTGGAGGCAGTGGCTTCCCAGGTAGATTTCGTATTCAGTGCCGTTGATATGTCAAAGGAAGAAATCAAAGCGATCGAGGAGGCATATGCCAGGACGGAGACGCCGGTGGTCTCCAATAATAGCGCGCATCGCTGGACGCCAGATGTACCAATGGTCGTGCCGGAAATTAATGCGGACCATATGAAGGTGATAGAGTTTCAGAAAAAGCGTTTGGGGACGGAAAGAGGATTTGTGGCAGTGAAGCCAAATTGCTCGATTCAGTCTTATGCCCCCGTTTTGACAGCATGGATGGAATTTGAGCCTTACGAGGTAGTGGCAACCACTTATCAGGCGATCTCAGGGGCGGGCAAGACGTTTCAGGATTGGCCGGAGATGATCGGGAATATCATTCCCTATATTGGCGGAGAGGAAGAAAAATCTGAGAAAGAGCCTTTGCGCATCTGGGGAGAAGTCAAAAACGGCGTAATTGAGCCGGCTGTTTCTCCTCTGATAACTTGCCAGTGTATTCGGGTTCCGGTGTTAAATGGTCATACAGCGGCAGTGTTTGTGAAGTTTCGTAAAAAGCCTTCCAAAGAAGAATTAATTCAAAAGCTGGTTGAGTTCAGCGGCGTTCCGCAGCAATTGCAGCTTCCAAGCGCGCCGAAGCAGTTTATACAGTATATAGAAGAGGAGAATCGCCCGCAGGTGACAGAAGATGTAAATTATGAAAACGGCATGGGCGTCAGCGTGGGCCGCCTGAGAGAAGATACAGTATACGATTGGAAATTTGTCGGACTCTCACACAATACGGTCCGTGGAGCAGCAGGAGGCGCAGTGCTGTGTGCAGAGCTCCTTAAGGCACAGGGATATATTATAGAGAAATAACAAGAGATAAGAATGGATGAGGCTGGCTCTGGCGCTTCATGTGGTTATATTTAAAGATTAACCAGATGGAGTGTTGGGAGACAGCCTTAAAATATGATTTTCAGTGATAGCAAGAACCATGATTGTCATCATTACAGAGAGATGATTTAGCCGTATTTCTTGATCCACGAATAGTGAGGAAAGATGATTGTGAATACTCGATTTGCGTACTAAAATACGCAAAAATATTGATATTTGTACCTGGGTATGTTAAGATGGAGAAAAAAAGGGAGGGCAGGCTTGTGGATCAAATATCAGTTAAAAAACGGGTGCATCGTTTGATACAGCTTTTCCTCAAAATAGCTTCACAACTATTGAACAAAAAGTTAAATCGTGATACTATGAAATAAAAGATTATTACATCAGATGAGAAAGGAAATGCGGCTATGACGGGAAGAAAATCGCAGTTGCAGTATATTGAGCAGTCATATAGTCAAAGCGGAAATCAGATTCTGGTTCTGTATGGGCGCAGAGACAACCAAGCCAGAGAGCTAGTACAGGAGTTCTGCCAAAATAAGAAATTCTTCTATTACTATGCGCCAGAAGTTTCAGCTAAGGCGCAAAAGGCGAGGATGGGACGCGAGATCGCAGAACATTACAAGATTTCTTTGTCAGACCAGAATTATGATACTTATTTTAAACGAGTCAAAAGTGGAGACGCCAGCAAACTGGTTTTGGTAGTGGAAGAATTTCAGCATATTTTAAAAAAGGATCTCGAATTCTTAAATAGCGTGATAAAGTTAAAGAACAAAAAGCTCTATCCTGGTCCAGTGTTGATTCTGCTTTGTTCCAGCGATATCCCCTGGATCGAACAAGAACTGCCCCAGATTTTGGGGAAAGCAGAAAAAAAGATTGCTGGGATTCTAAAGTTGGAAGAGCTGCGGTTTGGGGATGTGGCAGTAAGCTTTCCGGACTATGACCTGAGTCAGAAAGTGGAAGTATACGGCGTGTTGGGCGGCGTGCCAGAGTATTTTCACCATTGGGATCCCAGGGGCGACTGCAGACACAATATCTGCATGGAGATATTATCGCCACAAGGGTATTTTCATAATAAGGCAGAAACATTGATCCGCAGCCAGCTTCGAGAACTTACAGTCTATGACACGATTTTAGAAGCTATGGCAAGCGGTAAGCGGAAACTAAACGAGCTGTATCAGGAGACGGGATTTTCCAGGGCAAAGATTAGCGTCTATTTAAAGAACCTGATGGCGTTTGACGTGGTGGAAAAAGTGTCATCTTTTGAGACAGGAGGATGGGAAAACGCACAGAAAGGCTTATATCAAATAAAAGATACATTTATTAATTTTTGGTTTAAGTTTGTCTATCCTCACTTGTCTGATTTGTATCAGATTTCTCCAGAGCAGTTCTATGACCAATATATTGCGGCGGAAATGCAGGATTATCTCAATCGTTATTTTGTTAAAGTATGTATGGAATATCTTGAGGATTTGAATAACGCCCAAAAGCTCCCGCTGGAGATTCATAAAATGGGCACATGGGTAGGCAAAAAAGGAAATATCGATATCATAGCTCAAAACAGCGTCAGAGAAAATCTGATCTGTCTTTGTAACTGGTCACATCCTGAGATGACCTTTGAAATGTGCCAGAAGCTTTTTGCCAGCATGGAGCAGGCAAAAGTTTCTGCAAATTTTTATTATCTGTTTTCAGCAAGAGGATTTGAGGAGAAGCTGGTGAAAATGGTATCAGAGGAGAAACGTATCCTGTTGGTGGATATGAATCAGGCAATTTAAAGAAAGCAGGATATAATTTATGGCGAAAGCTTTATATATTTCGGAAAAACCAAGCGTTGCAAGGGAATTTGCAAAGGCATTAAATATGGATTTTAAAAATCAGGACGGCTATATGGAAGCGCCGCAAGCCGTGGTTACTTGGTGCGTAGGGCATTTGGTGACCATGAGTTATCCAGAGGTTTATGATCAAAAGTATAAAAAATGGAGTCTTGCAACGCTTCCTTTCTTGCCAGAAAAATTTAAGTATGAAGTAATTTCTGGAGTGAAGAAGCAATATAAGATTGTGGCAGGGTTGCTAAACCGCAGGGACGTGGAACGGATTTACGTGTGCACGGACTCTGGGCGAGAAGGGGAATATATCTATCGCCTGGTGGAACGTCAGGCAAACGTAAAAGGCAAAGAGCGCAGAAGAGTATGGATTGATTCGCAGACAGAAGAGGAAATCCTTCGGGGGATTCGGGAAGCAAAAGATTTGTCAGAATATGATAATCTCTGTGAATCTGCATATCTGAGAGCAAAAGAAGATTATTTAATGGGCATTAACTTTTCCAGGCTGTTGTCTTTGAAATATGGCAATGCGATTTCAAATTTCCTGGGAACCAAATATACAGTGATTAGCGTGGGGCGTGTGATGACCTGCGTCCAGGGCATGGTGGTGCGCCGGGAACGTGAGATCCGGGAGTTTGTAAAGACGCCGTTTTACAGGGTGCTAAGTACGCTAGACATCCATAAGAATCCGGTAGAAGGAGAGTGGCGAGCCATGGAGGGTTCTGCATATTTCCAATCGCCGAAGCTTTATAAAGACAATGGGTTTAAAGAAAAGAAAGATGCGCAAAAGCTGATTGAAGATTTGACCAATGAAAAATTGCCAGAAGAATGGAAGGCAGTGGTGGATAGCATAGAGAAGAAAAAGGAGACCAAGAACCCGCCTCTGTTGTATAACCTGGCAGAACTACAAAACGACTGTTCTAGACTCTTTAAAATCAGCCCAGACCAGACCCTGCAAATCGCGCAGGAGCTTTATGAAAAAAAGTTGGTAACTTATCCGAGGACAGATGCCAGGGTGCTCTCTTCGGCGGTGGCAAAGGAGATACATAAAAATATTGCAGGGCTTAAGGGCATACCTTCCGTCAAAGACTTCGCAGATGAAATTTTGACAAAAGAAACATTTAAAAAGATAGAGAAAACCAGATATGTCAATGACAAGCAGATTACGGACCATTATGCGATTATTCCTACAGGGCAAGGCATTTCGGCAGTCCGCAGCCTCAATTCCACCGCTGTGCATGTATTTGAAGTCATTGTGCGAAGATTCTTAAGTATTTTCTTCCCTCCGGCAATCTACAGAAAGGTCAGCCTTGTCACCGTCATGCAGCCCTCGAAAGATCGAAAAGAGAAATTCTTTTCCTCTTTTAAAATACTTGAGGAATCTGGATTTTTGAAAGTGACAGAGTATTCTTTTCAAAAGAAAAAGGAAGCAGATCTTTCCAGCGGTGCGAAAGAGGGAGAGGGCGGACAGTCCTTAGGCATGGAGTTTATGGAACAACTTGCCAAGCTTAAGAAAGGAATGGAATTGCCAGTAACTGCATTAACTGTCAAAGAGGGGGAGACATCGCCGCCCAAACGTTACAATTCTGGCTCTATGATTCTTGCCATGGAAAACGCAGGGCAATTAATTGAGGATGAAGAATTGCGCGCTCAAATCAAGGGAAGCGGGATCGGCACCAGCGCCACAAGAGCGGAGATCTTGAAAAAGCTAGTTAGCAATAAATATCTTGCGCTCAACAAGAAGACCCAGGTGATTACGCCGACGTTATTGGGGGAATTGATCTATGACGTGGTAAACGCCTCCATACGCTCTTTGTTGAATCCAGAGTTGACAGCGAGCTGGGAAAAGGGACTGACCTATGTCGCAGAGGGGATCATTACCCCGGCAGAATATATGGCGAAGCTAGAGCATTTTATTACAAGCCGTACCAGCGGGGTGCTAGGACTTAATAACCAGTATATGCTGCGCAGCTATTTTCAACAGGCGGCGTCATTTTATAAGACAGAAAAAAAGAAAGAAGGAAAGAAAAAGAATGAAAACATGTGAGATCAGCAGTATGTATACCTTGTCAGAAACGATTGCGGCAGATTTATTTGCAGATTTGACCTATCCTTGGGAGGCGCTTCCCAAAATCGGGGCATTTATCTGTGAATTGGGAAAAACATTGGATCCTGAGAAATATGAGCAGCGGGCAGAAAATGTGTGGGTTGCAAAGAGCGCAAAGGTTGCGCCTACGGCGTTTATTCACGGACCAGTAATTATTGACGAGGAGGCGGAGATCCGTCACTGTGCATTTCTCCGTGGCAACGCCATTGTGGGCAAAGGGGCGGTCGTTGGCAATTCTACGGAATTGAAGAATGTAGTGTTGTTTAATAAAGTGCAAGTGCCGCATTATAATTATGTGGGGGATTCTGTCCTCGGCTACAAGTCCCATATGGGCGCTGGCTCGATTACCTCGAATGTAAAATCAGATAAGACGCTTGTCGTAGTAAGGGATGGCAAGGAAGAAATAGCTACTGGCCTTAAGAAATTTGGCGCTATGCTAGGAGACGAGGTGGAGGTAGGCTGCAACAGCGTGCTCAATCCAGGCACCGTGGTTGGAAGCCTTAGCAATATATATCCGCTGTCCATGGTGCGGGGCGTGATTCCTGCACATTCGATATACAAGAATAAAAATGAGATTGTCGAAAAAGAGTAAATACAAAATATAAATATTGACAAGAGACATCATATGTACTATTGTATTAAATGAGTAATACAGTAGGCGTGTGGTGTTTTTTGCTGGAAAAGGAACATGCTTCGGTTTTCTGCAAGCGAAAGAAGACGATTTGCAGCATTTAGACATGTCAGAAAGAGAGGTAGTTATGTTAGAAATTCAGGAATTGACAAAAAAATATGGAAAATATCTTGCAGTGGATCATGTGAGTTTCACCGTGCCCACCGGGCAGGTAGGCATCCTGTTGGGACCCAACGGAGCCGGGAAATCTACAATAATCAAAAGTATTGCAGGGCTTTTGCGCTACCAGGGCGGCGTTGGGATCGAGCATATGCCTGCAAGGACATTGGAAGCCAAGCGAGTGTTTGCCTATGTGCCAGAAGTGCCAGCCATGTTCGACGCGCTGACAGTACGGGAACATATAGAATATATTAAAAGAGCTTATAATTCTGATATCACAGATCAAGAAATCAATCAGCTTTTGACAAGATTTGAATTGGATGACAAACAGCAAAAATTGGGCAGGGAGCTTTCCAAAGGAATGATGCAGAAAGTAAGCATTTGTTGCGCCCTTGCAATCAAGCCCAAGGTCATCTTGCTGGACGAACCTATGGTAGGACTGGATCCTGCCGCAATTAAGGAGTTGAAAGAGGTGGTGCTGGAACTGAAAGAGCAGGGAGTTACCGTATTGATTAGCACGCATATGCTGGAAATGGTCAAAGAGCTGTGGGATTTGATATTCATCATGGAAAAAGGAAAAATTATAGGGATGTTTAATAAAGAAGATCAGAAAGACGCAGATATCGAGGAACTGTTCTTTCAGATTACAGAAGGCGGTGAAGCGAAATGAAAGGACTGATTTATCTCTATCAGAGGACTATCATAAACCGCATAAAACATGCGTTAAAGCGTCCAGCAGCCTATCTGATGGGGGCTTTTATCCTGTTATATATGGCGATGATTTTTTTCAGCTTTGATATGATGATCCAGGAGGGGGATTTTGGCTCGCCAAAAAACGTGGTCACGATCTTATCGGGAATCATATTGATGCTGATTCCAGGAAACATTATCAGCTATTCCAAGCGGAGAGGGCTGCTCTTTCGCCCGAGCGAGGTTCATTTTGTATTTTCCTCTCCGGTAAGTCCCAAGATGGTGCTAATGTTTGCAGGGGCAAAATCTTTTGCAATCAATTTTTTGTTGGGAATCGCAGTTGCGGTGTTTGGAAGGCTTTGGTTTGACATAGGGATTTTTCAGGCGATTGCATATTTCCTGCTGTCTGCGGTGTGTGAGAGCTTTCTGGAGGCGTCCCTAATTATTTTCTGTTATGGAAATGAGCGTTTTACAGAGAAATTTTTTAAGAGGCTTGTTGTTTTGATGTATCTTTTTATGGCGGTGATTGCAGGCGCCGCAGTGATTCTTTTGCTGACCAGGGAACCTTCGTTTCAACTGATTCAGGATTATTTTGCGCTTCCGGTGATTCAGCTTGTTCCGATTGTTGGATGGACGATCGCCGTCATCCGCCTGATGTTTTTGGGACCAGATACAGTGAACCTTATTGGCACGGCGTTATATCTGGGTTCCACAGTGTTTCTATCTATTGCCGCATGGAAGATGAAATGTACTGGGGCATATTATGAGGATGCTATGAAGTTTGCAGATGATTATCAGAAGATTCTGCAGAATAAGAGAAAGGGCATCGCTAACATTCCCTGGAAAAAGAAATCAAAACTCCGCCAGGCTACGGTAGAATACAAGGGCGTTTATGCCAAAGCCATTTATTTCCGGCAGATGCTGGAATATAAGAAAAATGCGACGTTTATTTTTGGCTGGAATACGCTGCTTTGTCTGGGACTAGGTATTGTGATAGCGGCGGTAGGTTATTTCAATGACGCAGTAAGCGAGTTTGGGGAGGCGAAGATATTTATCATACCTGCCGTTGTGGCATATGTAACTTTTATTTTTACTGGTTATGCGACCAAATGGTCAAAAGAGCTGGAAAATCCCTATACATATCTGATACCGGATACGCCTTTGAAAAAAGTATGGTATGCCACGAAGATCGAACATTACCGCTCGATTGTGGATGGGATTCTGGTAACTGTTCCGGGTGCCATAGTATTTGGCCTTAATCCTGTGCTTGCCATATTGACAGTGCTTTTATATGTCTGCCTTCAGGCAAATCGTCTCTACTACAATATGCTGGCGGATGCTTTGGTGGGAAACCTGCTGGGAAATTTCGGAAAATCGATGGTGAAGCTTTTATTTCAGGGATTTGCCATGGGTGCGGCTATTGGAGTGGCATTGATGGCGGGACTGATCCTGGGAGTGGAAACAGGGTTTTTTATGATGATATTGGTGACGGGGATCCTTACGTTTGCAGGGGCTGCCATTGCCTCGATCTCCTTTACGCGGATGGAAGTCGCGGATTAGAAAATAAAGTTGGAAAACACTGGACTATTTTGACAAAATATGATTAAATATTGTTAGATCTGTTAACGGCATGGCAATGTGGTTAGCATGAGAAAATTTGTATATTTGAAAGGAGTCTTAACATGATTTACACTAAGGAAGTCGAAAACATGTGTCCTGTAGCTAAGGGCGCAAAACATGAGCCTGCCCCAATTCCAGAAGAAGGAAAATGGGTTCATTCCAAGAAAATTGAAGATATTTCTGGTTTTACGCACGGCGTGGGCTGGTGCGCACCCCAGCAGGGCGCATGTAAGCTTTCCCTGAATGTAAAAAACGGCATCATCGAGGAAGCTTTGGTAGAGACTATCGGATGTTCTGGAATGACGCACTCCGCAGCTATGGCGGCAGAAATTTTACAGGGTAAAACTATTTTGGAAGCATTAAATACAGACCTTGTATGCGATGCGATTAACACGGCTATGCGAGAGCTGTTTTTGCAGATCGTTTATGGACGTACCCAAAGTGCATTTTCTGACGACGGACTTCCAGTAGGCGCCGGTCTGGAAGATTTGGGAAAAGGACTTCGTTCTCAGGTTGGAACTATGTATGCCACGAAAGAAAAGGGTGTTCGTTATCTGGAAATGGCAGAAGGGTATGTAACTGGCATTGCGTTGGATGAAGATGACGAAGTAATTGGTTACCAATTCGTAAGCCTTGGAAAAATGACTGACTTTATCAAAAAGGGTGATGATCCGAATACTGCTTGGGAAAAGGCAAAAGGACAGTATGGCAGAGTGGCAGACGCTGCTAAGATCATTGACCCAAGAGAAGAGTAAGGAAAGGAGAACGAATACGATGGCTTTATTTGAATCATATGAAAGAAGAATTGACCAGATCAATGCTGTATTAAATAGTTATGGGATCAGCTCTGTGGAAGAAGCTGAAAAGATTACAAAAGACGCTGGGCTTGACGTGTACGAACAGGTAAAGAAGATCCAGCCGATTTGTTTTGAGAACGCTTGCTGGGCTTATACCATAGGCGCAGCGATTGCAATTAAGAAAGGCGCAAAGAGGGCTGCGGACGCAGCGGCAGCAATCGGAGAGGGATTGCAGGCATTTTGTATTCCAGGTTCTGTTGCAGACCATAGAAAAGTAGGTCTTGGGCATGGAAATCTTGGCAAGATGTTATTAGAGGAAGAGACAGAATGTTTCTGCTTCCTGGCTGGTCATGAGTCTTTCGCAGCGGCAGAAGGCGCAATTGGCATCGCAGAGAAGGCAAACAAGGTACGTCAGAAGCCTCTGCGCGTAATCCTCAATGGCCTTGGCAAGGATGCGGCTCAGATTATTTCCCGTATCAATGGATTTACATTTGTAGAGACAAAATATGACTACAAAGAGGCAAAATTAAACGTAGTATTTGAGAAAGCATACTCAGACGGGCTTCGTGCAACGGTAAAATGTTATGGCGCTGATGATGTCCAAGAGGGCGTTGCAATTATGCATCATGAGAATGTTGGCGTGTCTATCACGGGCAATTCCACCAATCCGACACGTTTCCAGCATCCCGTGGCAGGTACATATAAGAAAGAATGTAACGAGCAAGGCAAGAAATACTTCTCAGTTGCATCCGGCGGCGGTACGGGACGTACCCTTCATCCAGATAACATGGCGGCAGGACCTGCTTCTTATGGCATGACAGACACCATGGGACGTATGCATTCCGATGCGCAGTTTGCAGGTTCTTCTTCTGTTCCAGCTCATGTAGAAATGATGGGGCTTATCGGAATGGGCAATAACCCAATGGTAGGGGCTACTGTTGCAGTTGCAGTTTCGATTGAGGAAGCGGCTAAGGCTGGCAAGTTCTAAATTATAGTATAGAATCAAGGGCTATCGTTGACATGGATTGTCGGTGGTAGCCTTTAATTTTGCCACGTAGCACACAAATATTAAACATAAAAAAGACCGTTATCCCAAGTAGGAGGATAGCGGTTTTTTTATGGATAAAGGGCATCTGCATTTGACAGACACCCTTTGATACGGTTTTATATAACGGTTATATTCATGTGTTTAGAATACAGTTCCGTATTGCTCATAACTGTTCCTCCCATTTCAATTTTCCACTTCCCAACAGATAACCCATAAAATAGATGTATGTATGTCTGGTCTGTACTCCATTCTTTGTACTTATAATGTCCTTTGTCTGCCAGGTTTGACATAGCTTTCAAAAGTTGCTGATTAACTGGAATTGACGGTCTGTCCATAGCCTCTTCAATTTTTGTGATTTTCTCCATCTCGGATTTTAGTTGTTCCATTGTTCTATGGGTATATACCTTTTCGGTAATATCCTCTATGGCATGTCCGACAATTAGCTATAAGATATATTCATCAACGTCACATGATTTTGCCTTTGTAATGAATGTATGTCGGGTTTCATGTGGGCGGTGTGTCATTTTTAATCTGTCCATGACTTTCTGGAATCTCTTGCGGTATTTATCGTAGGTCATATATGTACCCTGCTGCCCGTTTACATCATTAAAGAGATATTCAGATTGCAGAGTGTCAGCTTCTTTGATACGGTTTTCAATTAACGGTTTTATTACTGGATGGATAGGAACAATTCTATTTTTACCGGCATCCGTTTTCAAGCCGCCTTTCATGATTTCTGCTTCAATGTCAATATCTGCAATTTGAAGTATAGACAATTCCTGTGGCCGCCATCCGCTGTATATCCCTATCAGTACCATATCGACAAAAGGTATCAAGTTTTTGCTATCCCATAACTGCTGTACTTCTTCATCCGTAAACGGTATTGGCTCTTTTGTGCGTTCTCTCTTGATAGGATTGTCATTTGCAAACATGACAGAAGCATAATCTTTATCTACAATATCATGTGCTACAGCATATTTATACATCATATTGAACAGACTTTTGATTCTGCTCTTTGTACTGTCTCCGACATCTGCATTTAAGATAGTGCCCTCTAAATGTGATACTCTTATATCTTTCATTCGCATATCATAAAGACCGTTACAATAAGCGTATGCTGCTGTGATAGTCCTGATACTGGATGGATTGGAGAGTGTAGGGAAATACCCCTCATTCCATTTTTCATAGACTTCTGAAAATGTAATGCTATCCGCTATAATTTCATACGGATGTTCGTTGTATTCAGCAAGAGCAATCATAGCTTCTTCACGAGTGGCATAATAGCCGATAGTGAAGCGTATTTGCTTGCTTTTACCTGTATCGGCATACAGTTACCCATTTATCAGTTTTGACAGCCCTAAACGGTTTTGAACGCTTTCCAGGCAGTTTGTAGATGGTTCCGTACCCATTAGGCAGTTTTGTGGGTTTGCCATTTCTGATACGTGGTTTTGTACTGGTAGGGCTATTTATAGGATAACCACAATGAGGGCAAGCGGCGGCTTTATCTGATACATCATGCTGGCACTCTGGACACTTTAGTAACGCCATTAGATCATTTCCTTTCTATAGACAGGCTTATATCCATTAGGTAGTTTCGCTTTTATCATTTCATTTTTTAGGTTTATATTTATTCATAGACTTTTCGATATATTTGACAAAGCCTGAATAATCATCACTTTTTCTATATTCTTTAATTTTGATTTCTACATCAGAAATCCACGGACTGGTATATAACTGTTCATATTCAAGTGAGTTATCCGCTCTATCTGCACGCATTTTCATTGTTTTATATTTTTTACGGTACAATTTTGAAAATGGGTCAGTAACTTTTTTATCATAACTAATATTTTTGCATTCTGAACAATATTTAGTGTCATAATCCTTATATTGAATGAAAAATCTTTTGCATAAATCACATATTTTTATGTTATATCCTTTTGAAAACATATTATATCTATCAAATGTAAACAGATTATCTAAGGAGGTATTCAGATACAAAATAGTGGGTATTCCTCCTAATGGTCTAATAGTGGTTGTAAATGAAGATATATAGGGTGTAGTAGTGTCAAAAAAATTTTCATTATATAAAAAGAAATCTTGTCCAGTAATACCATCCATACAATGAAGCAATCCATGAGAAATAGAGGTTGCTTTTGTAGGTTCATATTTTTCCAATATATCAGGATGAGATTGCCACTTTAAAAAATCTCTTATTATCAGTATTGCGATAATTTCTATGAATCCCATGTTTGTTAAATCCCTATAAAATTCTAAAAAGAAATCAATAGATGGTTTTGGGTAACGTGCGATATAATCTCTATATTTCTCATGAATATCTTTAAGTGCCGGAATTACAATATGAGTAGAGATATTCTTTTTAGAGGATAGATGTATTGAATAATTTTTGCGTAAGATATTTGCAGTTTTTACAAAAATATCTCCTAAATTATATTCAATAATATGCTGTCCTTTAAAAAATATATTTTCATTATCAAGGTAAAAGATATATTTATCATTATTTATTGAAAAGAATGGGGATACGGAATGAAAAACATTATAATACTCTTTAATTCCCAATTGTTCAAGCATATTGCAAATCATATCCATTTCTTTTATTAAGCAATCATTTTCTTTAAGTAAAAAACTAATATTACGGAATGTATTTTTTATATCATCACTCATATATTACCTCATTTATGTTGACACTTGACTATCCCCAAATATGGCAAAATCAAGTGACAATGGACTTTCATATAGAAATTTGTTATGTTTATGTAGACATAATAAAATACTATAACTTAAATGTCAACAAAAATATAAAAATTATTGGAGGCAAGAAAAGATGCGTAATAAGGAAATAAAAGAATACATCAAATCAAGAAAAGTTCCTATGTGGAGAGTTGCAGAGCGTTTGGGAATTACCGATAGTTCATTCAGCCGTATGCTTCGATATGAAATTTTAGAAGAAAAGAAATCTCAAATTAGAGCGATTGCAGATGAACTGGCAGCAGGGCAGCAGGGAGAGAGCACGCGCCATATCTGCATTGAGTGAAGCAGACAGGACGGCGGTATTCAATCTTGAAAGGGATTATATGCTTGGGCGTATCACAAGAAAGGAGATTGCAGAAATGGCACAAAAAGAAAATCGAACCATGACCTATGAACAGTTTGTGAAGAAATCAGAAAGTGGCGAAAAGGGAACATTGAGAGAATTATCAAAATTTGCTAAAGAATCCCCGGAATTATATCAGCAGTACCGGGAGAGATACCACCGGGAGCAGGACGAGCAGACAAGGCTACACAATAGGCGATTAACTGAAAACACATTCAAAAACAAGCCATTTTCAATTAGATAAGGAGGTAAAATATTATGGAATACAAACATATTCAGACAACAACGGCTTTACGCAATCAGAACGGAATTAAGGCGCATCGGATTTTGGATATTGAAGATAAACACTTAATTTTTCAATTATGGCTAAATAGTGACGAGCAGGGGCGGCTGATGGTATCAATGCCGGAAGAATACCGGATAGGAGAATTTATTGATTTACAAGTGATACGGACAAGTAGAACGTCATATCAAGTAACGTTGATTGGACGGACACCGCAAAAGTTTATTCCTGTAGATGGGCGAGCAATAGCAGTATAGGGGGAGGATTATGGATAATAAGAATGGTACAGCGCAAAGGCAGCAGGAACATAAAGACCGCCAAACACTGACAGCGGAAGAAATGGCTGTAAAATCGGCAAAAAGAACAGGGAACGAGCGGGCAAGGCGTGAAATTATTAGCGACTATGCAAGCGGAAAATGGAGGTAGATCACATTATGGATAAGGACACACTTATAAACAATCTGCTTGTGAACTATGGCAAATATGGTGTTACCAGAGCAGAATTAGAACCGATTATAGACGATGGCATACAAAACTATGATTTGTCATTAGAAGCTATCTACAGCGGTTTGAGAATGAGCCTTGCATCTGCATTTAATGAGCATGAGTATTTCTCTTTAGATGATGTAATGGCGATAACCGGAGAGAGCCGGGAAGAACTTTTACAGAGGATAGAGCAATGCAGGCAGGAGTTAATAAAGCAGGGGAAAACCCGGACGCTTATTTCAAGCCTGTAGAGCCACAGAGGGCAGCAGTCTATTACTTTCCTAACGGTTTGCATTAACGGAATTTATTCTTGAATTTATCAGGGAGATATGCTATATTATGATTAAACAGAGGGAAAGCCAGAGAAGCGGCTACCCCTCACAATAACATTAGCGTGTTATAAAGTAACAGCCGTCAACTATTGCGAGTAGTTGGCGGCTATTTTCTTTTGTCCTTAAAAATCTGATAAAGCAGACTGATAAGGGCAACAATGAACGTACAGAACAAAAAGAAATCCTGATATGTAATCATTGTATCGCCCTCCTTTCTTTCGTCTGGAGGGCCGTTATACCCTCCGCAAAATACAAGAGGGGTAAAGCCGCCTTTGGCTCTATGGTTTCCCATGAATGGAGTATAGCACACATTTCTTTGCCAGGCAATTATAATATACTTTTTTGCTTTGGCAGCAGTGCCGCCCTATATTTATTGTCGCAAGCGATCAATCTGCCGTATCGCCATTTCCGCAATGTCTTTGGCGTAACAAATCTTAGACAGACCAACCCAAAATTCACGCTCATAATCCTTTTGAAGCTGCCGGAACTCCTGCATAAGTTTTTCGTACTTTCCCCACCGCATAAATGGCGGCCTTGGAACATGCCACAAATCCTGAATGCATATACCAGGATAATCTTTCCACCAATGTGTATATCCCAGCTTCTTTTCAACAATGCGCTCCATTTTAAGCCGCATTTCATCCATTCCGCTTTTCTGCTGACTTGCATAGTTCAGCTTTGCACATTTGCGGCACATATAATGTTCCTGCCGTCTGTAAAGGTATCTGACACGCTTTCCGCAATATGGACAATGAAAATATAGCCTTGTGGATTTTCCGTCAATCCCCGGCACACTGGATAAAATCAAATCAGTGTAAGAATCCCCCTCCCTGATCTCTGCCATTCCCTCCCCCACATAATAGACAATATCCCCCCTGAACAACGGATATTTTACAGTTTCTTTGCAGAAAAGGTATTTATCCCCTTTGAGATAATCATAAAAAGAAAAGCTGTCAATCCTGCGGAAGTTTTCAAGCTGCCTGTGCGTCTTATTGTGTCCGCCGGAACCGTAACCGCCCATATTATCATCCCCTATCTATATATGCGTTCTCTGTTACTATTTCCTATATGTGCGTGTTTTGCCTAAATCAACGGCATATTTACACTTTTTGTAACTATATAAATCCCGAACCCCTGATAAAATCAGAATTTTCCAATACTGCACTTATCCAATTATCAGGAAAAAATACCATAAAATCTATGAATAATGTGTATAAATCATGGAAAAACCATCAAAAAACATCACAAATCATGCTTTAACTGGCTATTTTAAAATCTCCTTTGCGTAATACTGGAAAGTGGAAACTATGTAATAGCCAGCATATTCCGGGGAAATGAATTGTATGTTTGCGTCAAATCTGTGTTCAAACGTCTTTAAAGATGCCATATAAGCAGCAGGCGTGAACTCTGTGCGGTATCTATGCCCGATAATGTCAGAATAGCCGCCGGGGGCTTCAATCATCAGATAAACCTTGCAACCGTCATTCCCGGCTTTCAGGAACTCTTTTTCAAACCGTTCTCGCTCCTGTGCAAGGTGGTGCCTTTCTCTCAATGACAATATCCCTGTGAAAAAATATATCTTCATCTGCTGCCGCTGCCGGAATCATAAACGAATAATCGCCATATTCCAACGCCACAACCTGATAAGAAATGCCCTGCTTGTCAAAGTAGCCTAATATATGGCTGTTCTTCTCCCTCGAATCAACTAAGATAATCAGGCTCTTTGTCATGCGTTTTATTTCTCACACACCGTATTTATACTGTTTCACGCTCTATGCCCCTTTCTTTCAGTTCCTTATCCAAATTGGCGAGAAACCGCCGCCGGAATCTGTAAAAGCCGCTCCGGCTGACGGCTGGTCTTTCCATTTCCCCCAGTTCCCACAAAATTTTCAGCCTGTCAAAAGACTTGCCTTGCCTGATAGACAATAATATCAGCGGTTCTATAAATTCAAATTCTTTGCAAGCTGCTTTCAGGATTTCAGGGGAATATACCCCGGCTCTGCATCCGCTTTGTAATTCTTCAAGCCGCTGCCGCCCAACGCCGCCCTCTGCATATTTAAGACGCTGCGCCGCCCTTGTGCCGCTCCTGCGTTTACCTCTTGACATTTCAAGCCCTCCACCTTATAATTTATTTGGGCTAAGGTTCGGAGCTTGCTTGATCAGGCTCTTTTTATTTATCCTCAATCAACATATTCTTAGATTGTTCCAGTGCGAAATGGGTATCTCGTGGTATCTTCCGCATTTCTCTATTTTTTGCAACCTCATACCTATATGTCCTCATGAAATTTGACTGGATGACATTTTCCACACTCTCGCTGTCCGTTTGTGACCAATTGCGAAGTTGAGATGGAGCGCCTACCACTTTTTGTACAAGCGGAGGCAACTTCTCAAATTCCTGTTCAGCACCATAGTACCCATTACGCAATGCTTTACTGACAAGTAACCATGCTTCCATTTCGCTTAATTCCTGATTGTTTGCAGTCCTATCCAATAATCCAATAATTTGTCCGGGAGCTGGCGCAAATCCGCTTGTATCAGATACAATAAATGCTTTCAGTGCTGCAGCAATCTCCTGATATGTAAAACTTTCAAACATTGATGCCCATGCGTCAACAGTAAAACTCATATCTGCCGGATGCCAGTTTGGATATGTGGATGCAATCACCATTACAATTTGTTTTGCTTCGTCTCTCGTCATACCTTGCTCCAATCCACACCACCTTTCGGTGTACTTCCTGTTTTCTGCTCCTTTAAGGGAAATAATCCCTGCCAGCTGTTCATAACTGACTGATTAAGGATTTGAATAGCCAAATCATTATCCATACTGTCAGAGAATGGTAATACTGACAATCCTTCCAGTTTCTTTATTGCCAATTCAACTGCTCTTTCCGTCATAGGTTTTTTAATCTGTTTCCGCATTTCCAGATAGTCAACAAAAGCCTGATTGAGTGATTCATCATTTGGGAAGTAGGCTTTGGTGTGTTTTGACGCTTTTATATTATCCTTTCCTTTACTACCCTTATCTTTACTATTCTTATCTATACTATCCTGTGTATCCAAAGTGGATACAGTTTGTATACACTGTGTATCCACCTCATAAATGCCATTATTTACGGTCAATGCCGCAAGCTGGCTTTGATAAATTGTACTTTTTCGTCTGTCATTCTGAATATAATTATTCTGCTTCCAGTGCCGGATAACAATAATACCATCCTCCAATGCAATAATAAAACCTTTGGCAATAAGCAGCTTTAAATCATCCTGATTTGCCCCAATCATTGACGTTACCCTCTTTGGTGATGAAACGAACCCATCATCATCAGCCCTCATTCCCAAATGGAAATATAACGCCTGTGAGGATATGGGGAGGTCAAGGAAAACATCTGTATCCACCACATCCAGCGAGAACATTCTTCTATTTGCCATATCCGCAATCCCCCATTTTAAATTGTCCTTCTGTAATTTGTAAGGCTTTCTTTGCGCTTCTGGTTGCTGCAAGTGTATTTTTTGCCCTCGCATCCATACAATGGACAAATTCTAAAAGCTCCTGCCTGTTCTTTGCCTTCCAATATCCGCTTCCGGAACCGCTGCATATAACAGCCCCTGCATTACGCTCCAATGCAATCCGCTCCTGCAGATCTCTTGGTGAAGTACACCCGGTTATCTTTACCAAATCAGCAGTTGATATGGCATTTTCTTTTCCGACTGGCAGTATATCCATAATCGGGAAATACTTCTTTTCAGACGAACTATTATTTTGTTGTGAAAATTTTTCTGACATTATATTGTTCCTTTCCGCCGGATGCGGTATAATCGTATTGTATCAAAACATGGCTCCGGCTATGTTCCGCCCTCTTTAGCGTTGCACCGCTTTGGAGGGTGTTTTCTTTGTTACATCCGCTCTCATTATTTATCTGATAAAGCATCCATGTACTTATCAACTTTGGGAAAATCAATTAAATAGTTACGTCCGATTCTTATAACAGCATTTGCATCCTCTGCAATCTGTCGCATGGTATTTCTTCCAACACCATAACGCTGGCACGCCTGATCTATTCTGCCTGTTTTTACATCAATTCCCGATTCTGACCTGACTAACCTATTCTTCATAAAAAATCACCTTTCTTTTATTGTTTGTTGTTGTGTTTTTTTATGCTTTCATGATATACTAGATTTATCAGAAATAACATATCTAAAAAGTATCTAAAAAGGAGCAAAAAAGTGTCAAAAAAAGAAACGGTGTTTCCATTAAATACTTTCGGAGGACGAATGCAAGATTTACGGAAAAATAGATTAAAAATTTCACGACCTGAATTTTACGATTTGATATATCCAAATGGAAATGTTGCAAACGAATCTAAAAGCCGCACAGTTAAGAATTGGGAAAGTGGAGAATGTGAACCTGATTTAAGAACGATCCAAAAGATTTGCACCGCTTTAAAATGTAGTTCTGATTATCTACTTGGCTTAGATAACTGCACAACTAAAGACGCCCAATTTATTCATGACAAAACCGGGCTTTCAGAAAAAGCAATAGAGCTATTGATTGACTGGAATGAAAAAACAAAACTTCCACATGATGATTTTTACCGTATTTCCATCTCGTTTTTTAGCGACTTATTAGAGTGTTGCGGCATTCAAGCGGTTGCTCTGGCTCAAAATGTTTCTAATTATTTATTTTATAGGAAAATAAGTGAAACTGAAAATCTTACTTCCAAAATTACTAAAGATAAATATGATAAATATGAAATTGCAAGGGTACGTGCATCTTATAAATTTATGGATTGCCTTGAATATATTTATGCACATTCTAAAAATATTCCAACTAAAGAAGAGTTGCAAAAGAAATATCCCAGAACAGAAGAAGAAAAATTATTGGATGAAATCTTAGGTTAAGCTTTTTGCCTACATTAAAAAGCACCCGATACCAATTAACTGCCATTATAAAAAAGCCCTCTCTACTTTCCACCAGTAGCAAGGGCTTTGATTTTTGAAACTCTATTGAATTGAGATAAATTTGAGATAAAACCGCCATTCTGGCAGCAGTACAATAACAAACTTTCCTTTATTTCCGGGCTTTTCCGGCTCTAAAATCAGGAAAGGCTTTTCATCGTGGGGAACAACAAAACATCCCTAATCGCCGGAGAGTCCGTCAACAGCATCACCAGCCTGTCAATACCGTATCCGATCCCCCCTGTAGGCGGCATCCCGATTTCCAATGCATTCAAGAAGTCCTCGTCCGTATGGTTCGCTTCCTCATCGCCAGCAGCAAACGCTTCCTCCTGCGCTGCAAAACGCGCCCGCTGGTCGATAGGGTCATTCAGCTCGGAATATGCATTGCACATCTCCCTGCATGTGATAAACAGCTCAAACCGCTCCACATAATCCGGTTTGTCCGGCTTTCTCTTCGTAAGGGGAGAAATCTCCACCGGATGATCCATAACAAATGTGGGCTGCACCAAATGCTCTTCCACAAACTCTTCAAAGAACAGATTCAGGATATCCCCCTTCTTATGTCTTGCTTCATAATGCACGCCCTTTTCATCCGCTATTTTCTTTGCCTCTTCCGTATCCTTTATCAGATCAAAATCCACGCCCGCATATTCCTTTACCGCGTCAATCATTGTCACTCTTTTAAACGGGCTTCCCAAGTCAATCTCCACTCCGCCATAAGTGATGGTCGTCGTGCCGCATACTTCCTGCGCCACATGGCGGAACATGTTTTCCGTCAGATCCATCATACCGTTATAATCTGTGTATGCCTGGTACAGCTCCATTAAAGTAAATTCCGGGTTGTGCCTCGTATCCAGCCCCTCGTTGCGGAATACGCGCCCGATCTCATAAACCCTTTCCATCCCCCCTACGATCAGCCTCTTTAAATACAGTTCCAAGGAAATCCTCAGTTTTACATCCTCATCCAGCGCATTGTAATGCGTCTCAAAAGGCCTTGCCGCCGCTCCTCCTGCATTGGAAACAAGCATGGGTGTCTCCACCTCAAGGAAGCCCTGCCCGTCCAGATATCTCCGAATGGAACTGATAATCTTCGATCTTTTGACGAACGTGTCCTTCACTTCCTCGTTCATAATCAGATCCGTATATCTCTGGCGGTAACGGATATCCGTATTCACAAGCCCATGGTATTTTTCAGGAAGAATCTGAAGGCTTTTGGAGAGCAGCGTCACCTCTGCGGCATGAATGGATATTTCCCCCGTCTTGGTCTTAAAAACTTCGCCCCGGATGCCCACGATATCTCCCACGTCATATTTCTTAAAGTCAGCATAGGACTCTTCCCCGATACTGTCCCTGGCTACATATGACTGGATATTCCCCTGGATATCCTGTACGTTGCAGAAGGATGCTTTTCCCATCACGCGCTTGGACATCACGCGCCCAGCTATGGAAACGACCTGTCCCTCCAGGCTGTCGAAAGCATTTTTAATGTCAAGGCTATGATGTGTTACATCGTATTTGGTGATCTGGAAAGGATCCTTGCCGTTTTCCTGAAGAGCCGCAAGCTTCTCCCTTCTCACCTTTAACAACTGGTTAATATCCTGTTCCTGTGCATTCCGTGCTTCTCCCACCGCTGACACTCCTTTTCTCCTATGACTTATTTCCCAGAAATCTTTCCATAATATTCTGATTATATGCCTAATCGCCCTATCGTACCAATCAGTTGCTGGACCGCTGGATCTCCAGCACCTTGTACTGCAATACGCCGACCTGCGTTTCCACGCTGACCACATCATCCACTTTTGCCCCGATCAGAGCCTTCCCTACCGGAGATTCATTGGATATTTTCCCTTTTAAACTGTTCGCTTCCGTCGAACCAACAATTTTATATTCCAATTCTTCCTTATATTCCAAATCTAAAATCTTTACCTTGCAGCCGATATTGATTTTATCCAGATCTACTTCGTCTTCTACGACTACTTCCGCATTTTTCAGGATTTTCTCCAGTTCCTCGATTCTTGCCTCGATATCGCGCTGTTCGTCCTTCGCCGCGTCATATTCCGCATTTTCTGACAAATCGCCCTGCTCCCTGGCTTCTTTAATCTTCTGTGCCACTTCCTGCCTTTTTACCACCTTCAGCTCATGAAGCTCATCCTCATATCTTTTGAGACCCTCATAGGTTAAAATATTCTTCTTCTCTTCCATTGGAACATTCATACTCCTTTCGCAGTTTTGTAACTAACGTTTAGCGCAAATCCTGTTATTGCTTGCAGAAATCAACTCTGGTATTATACCCATTTTTCACCAGAGTGTCAAGGAATTTCACTACTGATATATATCGGATATCTTCCCGCTCTTTTTCTATCCTTTTTCTTTTTCTTTCCTCGGACCAAAAATCCACATAAGAAGCCCTGCGCGGGACTGCCCCAAGCGCTATTTCCCACCCCTTTCCCCTGTCCAGGATGACCGTTCTCCCGTCTTTCCCATACGGCCGGTCCATCTTTGCCACCGCCGTTGGAATCCCATATTCTTCATAGATATAATCCGTAAATTCCTCGTATCCTTCCGGCCTGTCCGTCGCCAAGGCAAAATGATTGATTCTCGCCAGATAAGGGGACAGGAGATAAAATAAGAGCTGCCTCTCTTCCCGAAGCTCCTCTTCTTCCCACGCGCTTCTTTTCCCCCCGCCTCCCCCTATGTAAACCAGATATTCCATACAAGGGACCTGCCCTAATACCTTTTTCAGCAGCACTTCGGGAGGCAGTTTTTCTTCTACCCCGGCCAGAAGAGCCAGTTGGGGCTGCAAATAAAATTCTTCTGCCTTCTGCTCTTCCACCGTCCTGCCCATCGCATCCCTCAGCCTGTCTTCCTTCCAGGCTCTATTTTTTCGGCAGAATTCCGGCACGCCGCAGCATCCAAGCATTCCCCCCTCCTCCATTCCAAGGTGTTCCACTGCCATCTTTCCCCGGCTCCACCCGTGCTTTTTCCACCGCTCCCCTTCTTTCAGGTAAAAATATAAAATTTTCTCTCCCTCCACTGCTTTCCTGCCTCCTGCCTTCTATTAGAACAACGTATGATAAAAAGACGCTTCTTATTCACAAAGCGCCCTTTTATTTCGCAGCCATATCCTGGCAGAAAATTTCCTCTACTCCCTTTTTCAGCTCCTCCATATCTTCTATTTCGTTGATTCTGCCCCGGAACCTGGCGGAATTGGGATAGCCTGCGGTATACCAGGCGATATGCTTCCGCATCTCACGAATCCCGGTATATTCCCCCTTATACTTTACCTGTAGGTCTGCATGGCGCAGAATCGCCGCTTTTACTTCCTCCGGCCTGGGATATGGTATTTTTTCCCCATTTTCCAGGAAAGCCCTTACTTCGCGGAATATCCACGGATTTCCCTTGGCCGCCCGCCCGATCATGATCCCGTCACAGCCGGTTTCTTCCATCATGCATCTGGCCGTTTCCCCGTCCGTGACATCCCCGTTTCCGATCACTGGGATGCGGACCGCTTTCTTTACCTCCCTGATCACGGCCCAATCCGCCTTTCCGGAATAGAATTGCTCCCTCGTCCTGCCATGCACGGCCACAGCCGCCGCCCCTGCCGCTTCCGCAGCTTTGGCGATCTCCACTGCATTCACATGTCCCTCATCAAATCCTTTTCTGATTTTCACCGTTACCGGCTTGCGGGTCGCTTGTACCGTTTTGGCAATAATCCTTTCCGCCAAAGCCGGATCTTTCATCAGCGCCGAGCCCTCTCCGTTATTTACCACTTTCGGCACCGGGCAGCCCATATTAATATCAAGGAGGGCAAAGGGCCTTTCCTCGATCCGTTTCGCCATTTCGCTGATAATGTCCGCATCCGAACCGAACAGCTGCAAAGATACCGGCCCTTCCTCTGGATGAATTTCCATCAAAGACTCCGTATTCCTGCTGCCGTACATAATCGCTTTGGCGCTCACCATCTCCATTCCCAGAAGCCCTGCCCCCTGTTCCTTGCACAGCAGACGAAATGGCAGGTCCGATACGCCTGCCATAGGAGCTAAAACCACATTATTTTCCAGAACTACATTTCCTATTTTTAACTGTTTCAACCACTGCTTTGCCATCGTCATTTCCTGTTCTTTTCATAAATCATCCGAAGCCCGTCCAAAGTGAGCGTGCTGTTGTAATACTGGATGCTTTCCGTTTCCTCGGAAATCAGCCTGCCCAGCCCCCCGGTCGCTACCACCTTGAGATTATCATAACCGCTTGCCTTCTTCACCTGGCTGACAATATATTCCGTCTGGCCGATCTGCCCGTATATCAGGCCTGCCTGCATACTGGATATGGTTTCCTGGGCAAGAATGGACTTGGGCTTTTTAATTTCCACTTCCGGCAGCTTGGCCGTCCCTTCCCATAATGCTTTCGCGGATATCCGTATGCCCGGCGCTATGATGCAGGCTACAAAGCTTCCGTCTTCCGAAACCAGATCATAAGTAGTGGCCGTTCCAAAATCCAGCACGAGAACCGGCCCTCCGTATATCTCATAAGCGGCCACCGCGTCCACAATACGGTCGGCCCCGATCTGCCTCGGATTTTCCGTCACGACCCGGATTCCTGTTTTCACCCCCGGCCCGACGATAAGGGGCGGCGTCTTCAAATAACGTGTCACCGCCCCCGTCAGGGAATGCATCACGTTTGGAACTACGCTGGCAATAATCGTTCCTTCCAGATCCTCTTTTTCCACCGAATTGATCCGCAGCAATTCCATAATACTCATCCCATATTCATCCGAAGTACGCGCCTGCTTCGTCGTCATGCGGAAAGTAGCCACCAGTTCCTTTCCCCGGTACACTCCGTATGTTATGTTTGTATTTCCGACATCGATCACTAAAATCATTTCTTGTTTTCCTGCCTTTCCGCCGCCCTGCGAATTTCGCAGCCTCTCATTTTACCCGATTCGATTCTATGCATTTTCCAATGGGATGCTTTCATGCAAGACGAATACCTTATAATAAAGGCGCAGCGCTTCAAACAGCTCCTGTCTGTTCCTTCTCACCTCGCGCACCATCAGGCCGCTGCTGATCTCATCGTACAAGTAATCATCCTCCGCAAAATCCGTTTCCATCACTACATCGCCGCTCTCTTCAAAGGCAATGGTAAAAATACCCCCGATCTCTTCCGTAAAAAGGACGCAGATAATATGCAGCTCGTCCTGGATGGACTGGGGGATTCCTCGAAAATCCTTGTTAAAATAATACTTCTTCTCATATGCGTTAGCGCCGCAAAGCACGACCTTCCCATCAGACATAACCATAGATCCCCCTTACCGATACTTCCCCAGCATATACTTCCACGGTCTTTCCATCCGGCATTTCCACCAGCAGTTCGCCGGAGGCATTGATTCCTCTTGCCACTCCTTCGAATTCTCCTTTAGGATCCAGCACCCGTACCTGCCTGTCCCTGTTTACCAGATATCCATTATATGCTTCCAGCATATGGCTCAAGTTCAGATCCCTTTCATATGTTTCGTAATTGATTTCAAACCGCTCCAACACCTTCTGCAAGAGTTCCGCCCTCGCCGTTTCTTTTCCGCTCTCCAGCAGAATCGATGTCGCCGTCCGCTCAATTTCCTCCGGCATGACGTCCAGATTCACATTAATTCCCACGCCAATCACCACGTGTTGGATGTAATCGGTTTCCAATGTCATTTCTGTCAAAATACCGCATATTTTCTTTCCGTTCAAAACCACATCATTGGGCCACTTAATCCCTGCCTCCTGTCCGCAGCAGGCTTTGACGGCCTCCGCCACGGAAAGAGCCATCACCAGCGTAAGCCCGGATGCTTTATCCGGGGAAAAATCCGGCTTCAAAAGGATCGTAAAATAAATGTCTTTCCCCGCTGGCGATTCCCAGGCTTTGCCTCTTCTTCCCCTTCCGGCATTCTGCTTATCGGCCACTACTACCGTCCCATGGGCCGCACCCTCTTCGCCAAGACGTTTAGCATCGATATTCGTGGACCCGGTTTCCTCGTAATAATGGATATCCCTGCCCGCCCACTGATTTCGGATACGGCTTTTTAATTCACTGTAGGAAAGGACATCAGGCGTTATTTCCAAATGATATCCCTTATTTTTTACTGCTTCGATCCCGTATCCTTCTTCCTTCAGCTGATTCATCACCTTCCAGACCGCCGTTCTGGAAACGCCGAACTTGCTGCACAGCTCCTGGCCGGAAATATAACCCCCGCTTTCCCGAAGGAGCTTTAAAATCTCTGTTTTCATCATGTTTCCGCCCTCAATGCCGCTTTTTTCGTTACTTCCGCACACCCTCTCCGTCCGGTACGCCGAGCGTGGCCGCCATCACGGCCTTTATCGTATGCATACGGTTCTCCGCTTCCTCAAAAACGATGGATGCTTCCGACTCAAAAACTTCGTCCGTCACTTCCATCTCCGCTATGCCGAATTTTTCACTGATCTCTTTTCCTGTTTTCGTATTCAAATCATGGAATGCAGGAAGGCAATGCATGAATACCGCTTTTTCCCCTGCCAGTTCCATCACTCTTCCATTCACCTGATAAGGGGAAAGTTCCCGTATCCGCTCTTCCCATATCGCATCCGGCTCTCCCATGGAAACCCAGACATCCGTATAAATCACATCGGCCCCTCTCGCTCCCATTTCCACATCTTCCGTCAGAGTGATCGTCGCCCCTGTGTCCTTAGCTATTTCCCTGCATTCTTCCACCAGCTTACTGTCCGGGAAATATTTTTCCGCCGTACATGCCGTGAAGTGCATTCCCATCTTAGCGCATGCCACCATAAGGGAATTCCCCATATTATAACGCGCATCCCCCATATAGGTAAAATGAATATTTTCCAGATATCCGAAATGCTCCCGGATGGTCAGCAGATCTGCCAGCATCTGGGTCGGATGGAACTCGTTTGTCAGGCCGTTCCATACCGGAATCTTCGCATACCTTGCCAGTTCCTCCACGATGTCCTGTCCAAACCCACGGTACTCGATCCCTTCATACATGCCGGAAAGAACCCTGGCTGTATCCGCAATGCTCTCCTTTTTCCCGATCTGGGAGCCGGAAGGATCGAGGTAAGTCGTCCCCATCCCCAAGTCATGGGCCGCCACTTCAAAGGAACATCTCGTCCTCGTGCTCGTTTTCTCGAAAATAAGCGCCACATTCTTTCCCTCATGCCACTTGGTCAGGATTCCCTGTTTCTTTTTTTCCTTCAAATCTGCCGCCAGATCCAACATATATCCGATTTCCTCCGGGGTAAAGTCCAGCAGCTTTAAAAAATCACGGCCTGTCAGATTCATAATCCTTCTCCTCTCACCTAAAATCCGGCAGCCGGAACGCTTCTTCCAACTGCCGGAATATATTCTCCATCCAGAGAATTTTTTACTTTCCTTCTACCACGATCTCCTTCAAAGAAGAAGCCAGTCCTGCTACTCCCTGTATCTCAGAAGGAATGATAATCTTCGTCGCTTTTCCGTCCGCCGCTTTCTCAAATGCTTCCAGGCTCTTGATCGTAAGCACGGCCTGGTCTGCCCCGGCTTCACGGATCATCCGAATACCATCTGCGGTCGCTTTCTGTACTTTCAAAATTGCTTCCGCTTCACCTTCCGCTTCACGGATCATCTTTTCTTTCTGCGCTTCGGCACGGAGAATCGCGGACTGTTTTTCCGCTTCCGCTTCCAAAATCACGGATTCTTTCTGGCCTTCTGCTACCAGAACCGTAGATTTCTTTTCACCTTCCGCACGAAGGATCGCCTCACGGCGCTCGCGTTCTGCCTTCATCTGTTTTTCCATCGCATCCTGGATCGCTGCCGGCGGAATAATATTCTTAAGCTCCACGCGGTTTACCTTGATTCCCCAAGGATCCGTCGCAATATCCAGCGAAGCGCGCATCTTCGTGTTAATGACTTCCCTCGATGTCAGCGTCTGATCCAGCTCCATCTCGCCGATAATATTCCTGAGCGTTGTAGCTGTTAGGTTTTCAATCGCCATAATCGGATTTTCCACGCCATAAGCAAAAAGCTTGGGATCCGTAATCTGGAAGAACACGACCGTATCAATCCGCATCGTTACATTGTCCTTCGTGATCACCGGCTGGGGCGCGAAATCCACAACCTGTTCCTTTAAATTCACCCTCTTCGCCACTTTGTCAAGGAAAGGCATCTTAAAATGGAGGCCTACCGACCAAGTTCCCTGGTATGCTCCCAGCCTTTCCACTACATATGCGTATGCCTGCGGCACGATCTTGATACAGGATACTAAAATCAAAACAATTAAAATCAGTATAACGAGCATTACAATTCCCATCATCCACTCCGTTTCTGCCTGTCCGATCTGCTCAGGCTTTTATCTCTTTTTTCTCTTCTACAATTAATTTTACCCCGTTAATCGCGATAATATTAACCACGCTGCCTACATCAAGCCGGATTCCGGCCTCTGCCGTACGGGCCGACCACTCCATTCCGCCCACAGTCACCTGTCCGATCCCCTGAAGGTTATCGATCTCGCTGATCACGATCGCCTGCCGCCCCACAAGGCTCTCCGCATTTGTTTTTACCCTGTCTTTGTTAAAATATTTGACCGCTATGGGCCTTGTGAAATATAACAGGATAAACGATACTGCAAAAAACAGGACAATCTGTACCGCCAAAGGCAGCCCAAGCGCCGATGCAATCACCGCCAGCAGGGCTCCTCCGGCAAACCATATGGTCGTCAGCCCCATTGTCGCTATTTCAATAAGGATAAACAGCACCAATGCCACCAGCCAAAAAATCGTATAATTCATTTGAATAACCATGTCCTTTCCGAAGTCCGCCGACTCTATAAACGCTTCCTTATTATCTTACTATACTTTCCTTTTTTATTCAATACAAGCAAAAAAGATTTTCGCAGAGGAAGCCCTGACAGCTTTTACCAAAATACATGGTCTCCAATCACAATCCCTTCATGGGCGCCCACTCTTCGGAAATGAGTTGCCGTGCCGATATTCGTAGCGCCGTTGATCGATTCCTGCGCCGCCGTGATGCAGCTGGCTGGAATGTTGCCGCCATATACTCTCGCCACTTTGCCGTTCAATGCCGGGGTAAACTGCCCGGATGCATAAATAACGCTGTAAATGGTATTCGGATATGCGCCGCTTCTCACGCGGTTCATAACCGTTGCGCCTACTGCCAGCTGGCCCTCGTATCCCTGGTTTCCTGCCTCGCAGTAAATCAATGCCGCCAAAAGCCTTGTATCATCCGCTCCTACTGCCACTGCGCCCTGGTTTGCCGTAAGCTTCGCCTTTGCCTCCGCTTCCGCCTTTTCCCGCGCTTTAATCGAAGCTATCGTTTCGCCTTCATCAATATGGAAATCCAAATCCACGAATTCCGCCGAAACATAGCCTGTCTTATTGTCATACTTTACACTGATCCATTCATCGTCCATCACTTCGATCACGTCCAGTTCGTCATCCTGGGCCATTAATGCAAATATCTCGGACTCCGTGCTCGGCTCCGTGCGGATCCGCAGCGCGTCCGTATCGATCGTCACAATCAGATTCCCTACTTCATCCGCAAGATTCTCCGCATCTTCGCCGAACAGCAGATATTCATCCTTTGCCCAGCCAACCAAGTCGCCGGATCTTAACTTTGTCCAGCCGTCCTTTCTTTCCAGGATCCTGCCGCCGCAGTCCTTATACAGCACGCCCACTTTTTCCGATTCCTCATCGGCCTTTGCACGGACATTCAGCGTGTTCTGCACGTCTGCCATCACCAGATCCGATTCTTCCTCCTGCGGCTCTTTTCCAGTCTGCAAACTTTCCCTTACCGTATTCTCCGTCACCTGGACTCTTGACGCGGAATTATCCGCCATCAAATCACCCGGCACGGCTTCCTCCTCTTCCTTCTTCGTTTCTTCCAATTCCTCTTTCTCATCTGTATCAGGCGCAAGGAGCGTTGCCACTCCCACATTTAAAGAATCCAGATATTCCTGGCTGCTGGTCTTATCTTCCCCGGCTACAGCGGTCATACCTACAGCCATCATCATTACCAGACTTACAACAAAACCTGACAACAGATGTAACGGCTTTCTGTTTCCTGACATTTCCTTTCCCTCCAATGAGTACCCGGTCCGTTCTTCCGACACGGCCGGACATTTTTTTCCTTTCTATTATTGTATATAATTATTACGAAATTGTTAATTTTATTACATAAATAATATCAAAAGAAAAGGAAATTGTCAAGTTTGTTGATTCTTGAGTTTCCGCAGTTCTGTACACAGAACTACCAATCAGCTACACCGATTATAA
>OFHO01000070.1_pt1 | contig 91850 bp, 79 predicted proteins | sample 1521531 | NCBI WGS metagenome assembly OFHO01 (sample SAMEA3504124, study PRJEB24116) | mouse gut metagenome | biome: mouse gut; feature: mouse-associated habitat; material: faeces | place: Denmark | collected 2011
ATCCTTATCAGTTGCATAACCATAAATTTTTGTCTAACTTTTTGGGGTCAGATCATTTCTCATGGCGGTTATTTTTGTGCCTTTTATCAAGGATTTTGACTATGTAGGTCGATATAATACCACTTACAATGCCAATAACTAACGGTACTACTATTAGTTCACAAATTGTCACTTTTTCTATCACCCTCCTTTCTGAGCAAGGGTATTTATTAGAAAACAGAACATCGCTGTTCTGGCGTGACTCAACCGCCTAACCGTCCATCTAGCCAAATGAAACGTTGGATGCTGCTTGCATTTATTATTCTACAAAACATACTATATATTGTCAATTATATCTGCAACAACAGTACCTACCCCAGCACATAATCCGTAATCTGGTATACATAATAATTCAGCCAGTTCGTATACAAATTATTGCTGTGGGAACGCCACTGGAGCTTGGGCCGTTCCGAAGGGTCATCGTCAGGGTAATAATTCTTCGGTATGTCGATAGGCAGTCCTTTTTCCTTATCCCGCAAATATTCATTATGTAAGGTCATGCGGTCATACTCGGGATGTCCCATTACAAAAATCTGCCTGCCCTCCCCTGCCATGCAAAGAAGCACCCCCGCCTCCTCCGATTCCGCCAGCACAAGCAGTTCCTTGCATCCATGGATGGCATCCGCAGGAACAGCCGTATGGCGGCTGTGGGGAATCAGGAAATAGTCGTCGAATCCCCTGACCAGCGGAATCTTCCGATTCATCACTTTATGCTCATAGATGCCGAACAGCTTTTGGGGCAAAAGCACTTTGTCCAAGCCGAAATGATAATAAAGCCCTGCCTGGGCCCCCCAGCAAATATGCAAGGTAGAAGTCACTTTTCTTTTGGACCATTCCATAATTTCGCACAGCTCATCCCAATAATCCACTTCCTGGAAAGGAATCTGCTCCACCGGCGCGCCGGTAATCATCAGACCGTCATACCGATTTCCCTTCAGCTCGTCAAAGGTATGGTAAAACTGGTTCAAATGATTCATGGAAGTATTCATGGAACGGTGGCTGTTCATCTTCATAAAAGTAACATCCACCTGGAGCGGCGTGTTGGATAAAGCTCTCAGAATCTGAAGCTCCGTATCCTGCTTCACCGGCATCAGATTTAAAATGCATATCTGCAAAGGACGGATGTCCTGATGGATCGCCCTGTTTTCATCCATCACGAATATATTTTCGTTTTCCAGTATTCCCTTGGCCGGCAGGCCGTTCTGTGTTTTAATCGGCATCGCTTTGCCCTCCTAAATATTGTTCTATGAATTCCTCTTCCGTCAGGATTGGTATCTGCAATTCCCTTGCTTTTTTGTTCTTGGACGAGGAAGAGGTATTATCGTTATTGATCAGGCATACCGTTTTCGAAGTAACGCTTCCCGTTACTTTCCCGCCTCTTTTCTCAATCGCTTCCTTCAATTCCTTCCTGTTTTCATAATGGTTCAGGCTGCCCGTCACGACAAACGCCATGCCGGACAGAGTCTGCATGCTTTCATCGATTTCTTCTTTCTCGATTTCCACTTCTTTCAGCAGATTCTCCCACCGCCTCCTGTTCTCCTCTTTCTGGAAATATTCGTAAAACCCGGTGGCAATCACTTCCCCCACCCCGTCTATTCCGCTCAAATCCTCCACATCCGCCGCCAGCATATCCTCCCAGTCGTCGTGATAATGCCTGCAGATCATTTTCGCATTGGCCAGCCCGATATTGGCGATGCCCAGGCTGAAAATAAGCCTTGGCAGCGTCGTCCTCCTCGCCGCCTCCACGCTGTTTATCAGGTTTTGGTATGACTTCTCCCCAAAACCTTCCATTTCTGTAATTTCCTCCTGGAATCGATCCAGATGAAAAATATCAGCAAATTCATGGATATACCCTCTGCCGATAAACTTTTCCAGCGTCGCCTCCGACAGCCCTTCGATATTCATCGCATCCCGGCTGACAAAAAGGGTAAACGATTTGATTTTCTTCGCTTCGCATTCTTCATTCGTGCAGTAGAGCGACTGGACATCATTGACCTGGCTCACCTTCGTTCTGCCATGGCATACCGGACACTCTTTCGGTATTTCCACCGTATCGCTGCCGGTCAGGTTTTCCGCTATCTGAGGGATAATCATATTTGCTTTATATACCGTGATCCGATCCCCGATTCCCAGTTTCAGGCTCTTCAAAATACTGATATTATGCACGGAAGCGCGGCTGACCGTCGTCCCCTCCAGCTCCACCGGCTCAAAAACAGCTATCGGGTTGATCAGCCCCGTCCGGCTTGGACTCCATTCAATCTCCTTCAGCACCGTTTCCTTCACTTCGTCCGCCCATTTAAAAGCAATGGAATCCCTTGGAAATTTAGCAGTCGCCCCAAGTGACTGTCCATAAGCGATATCGTCATAAACAAGGACAAGGCCGTCCGACGGCACATCGTAGCTTTCGATTTTTTTTTCAAATTCCCCCACGGCCTCCCCGATGCTGGCACTGTCCACCACCCGATACTCCACCGTTTCAAATCCCAGCTTCTGTAAAAAAAGGAACTGCTCTTCCCTGGAATTATGAAAGTCCACGCCTTCCGCTTTCACCAGGGAAAAAGCAAAAAACTTCACGTTCCTTCCCGCCGTCACCTCGTTATTCAGCTGTCTGACCGACCCGCTGCAAAGATTCCTGGGGTTTTTATATTTCGCATCGATGTCCTCGATCCGTCTGTTAATTTCCTCAAAATCCGAATAAGTAATGACCGCTTCGCCCCGAAGCACCAGTTCGCCGGCATAAGAAATAGAAACCGGAAGATTCTGGAACACTTTCGCATTGTTCGTCACGACTTCCCCGACTTCCCCGTTTCCCCTTGTAACCGCCTTTTCCATTTTTCCATCCCGGTAAGTCAGCACTACCGTAAGGCCGTCCAATTTCCACGACAGCAGCGCTTTCTGCTCCCCGAGCCACTCTGCCAGCTCTTCCCTGCTCTTCGTCTTTCCAAGCGAAAGCATCGGCCGTTCGTGGCGCTCTTTCGGAAGCTCATCCACCGCTTCATAGCCTACATGGAGCGTAGGGCTGTTGGACAGGACGATCCCCGTTTCCTTTTCCAAAGCTTCCAGTTCGTCGTAAAGCCTGTCATACTCATAATTGCTCATCAGCTCCCTGTCCTGCGCATAATATGCCAGAGAAGCCTTGTTTAAAAGCTGCGTCAGTTCCCTGATCCGCTCTGTTTTTTTATCCTGTCGGCAATTTTCAATTTTCATACAGCCCCCTCAGCTCATCGCCCTCCAGCACGCGGTACTGGCCGGGTTTCAAATCTCCCAAAGTAACGTTTAATACCCTAGTCCGCTTCAATGCCCTGACTCTGTAGCCAAAGCTTTCTGTCATCCGGCGCACCTGCCTGTTCAGCCCCTGTGTCAGCACCATGCTGAAGGAATATCTTCCCGTCCGCCTCACTTTGCATTTTCTGGTCATCACATCCAGATCCTCCAGATATACCCCTGATGCCATACCCTGCAAAAAAGAGTCCGTCACTACCTTATCGACCCTTACCTGGTACTCTTTTTCATGGCAGTTCGCCCCCCGCATCATCCGCTCGATCAGATCTCCGTCGTTCGTCATAATCAAAAGGCCTTCGGAATCTTTATCCAACCGGCCGGCATAAGTCAGCCTGACCGGATAATCCAGCTCGTCGCATATTTTCCGTTCCGCATGTCTGTCCTTCTCCGTACAAGTAACGCCGACCGGCTTATAATAAGCAAGCACTACTTTTTCATTCTTTCCCAAAACAGGTTTCTTATTAACTATAATTTTTTCCTGCCCGCTTATCTGCATTCCCATTGTCGCGGTCTCTCCGTCCACCGTCACTTTCCCCGCCTCGATCAGCCGGTCCGCTTCCCTTCTGGAACAGACGCCGCAGGCGGCCAGATATTTATTCAAGCGTTCTTTTTTTTCTTCCATATGAATTCTCTCCGTTCAAAACTTTCTTAATAAAGTAAAATAAATTATGTGTCAAAAGCCAAGCCGCCGCCGTTGCCGCGACAGTCAGCAAAAACAAGGGCGTTGCAGTCATTTCCTTATGCATCAGCCGGAGCCACAGAAAAGACAAAGCATCTATCAAAAGCGGATGCGCATAATAAGTGAACTCCGCTAATTTTGCACATTTATCGGAAAAATCCTGATAAGCCGGCATCGGATTCCTCAGCAGAATGAGCATTACCGCTGCACCTGTCATCAGATATAACCCTTTCTTGCTGACAGCTTTTCCCATCTGCTTCTCTATTTTATATACCAAATAACCGCTTGCAAAAAAAGGGAGTCCCATAAACAGCACGCGCCTGGCCAGGCCAAACTGGGGTAACTAAAAGGAACCAACAGCCTTTTTCCTCCCAGCTGAAACAGCAGCGTAGTAAAACAAACAGCAAACAAAAGCGCCGGAAAGAACCAAAAATGCTCATAAGTCCCTGTCACTAAAAAACGGTATGCACAACTGGCCAAAAATGGCTTTTTCCCGCTTTCCAGTTTTTGAATGTAAAAATATCCCGCCGCCGCAAAGAAGAACGGCACTGCTATCCGTGGGACAATATCGCTGAATATGTAACCTGCTTCATAGTTAAAATCCGACAGGGGATGCGTATGGATTCCTACAACGAGAACCGCGCATACATACCGAAAGATATCTATGGAACAATTCCGCACCTTTCGTTTCTCTTTTATCATTGTACCCCCTTCTCCCTCCGATTTCCACTCTTTTTCACCGCCAGGCAAAATACCAGCCCTCAGGAATACAAGAAAAGCTTTCCGAAGCTGGATACCTCGAAAAGCCTTTATTTTCTGTAGGTAAAGCAATCAATCCCAAGTCGTCCTATAAGATCGTTTTATAGATATAATCACAAATTCAGCTTACCATAAAACCTTGACATTATACAGCGGTATTGTTCCATCTTTTGTAATAATTACCATGTTTTCTGCAATAGCCTGTGAAATAATCAATCGGTCAAATGGGTCTCCATGAATCATGGGAAGCCGGCCGATTTCATCAAGGTGAAATGGTTTTATAGAAAGGATATCGAATTGCTCTTTTTCACAAGTCTTCGCAATCTTAGAAATTGAACTTTTAATTTCCAGTTTCCCAATACTTGACTTGATCGCAATTTCCCACATGGAAACAATGCTTACACTTATTTTTTCATCATTATGATAAATTATGTCCGATGCCTTTTGGGAAAGTTTTTCACTATCATATAAAAAATATAACAAAGCATTTGTGTCTAATAGATACATTATACATACTCCTTAAAACATTCTGGTGTTTTATCAAAATCCTCTGCCATAGAAATAAATTCATCTGCTAATGGATTTACCGACCTGTGAAATGTAATACCATCGGTAATACCATCGCTTATGGAATGCTTTGTCTGTTCCTTTTTCGATGCATATTTCAGAAATCTCATAAATTCAATTACCTGCTCTATCATATCTTCGGGAAGGTCTTTCGCTTCTCTAACTAAGGTATCATACGCCATAAAAACACATCCTTTCAACCATATCTGTTATGGGCTTCAAAAATTATATACAAAATATGCTTTCTACATCTTATAATTCTATACAGCTATCTAATAAAAATAAAGACATTTCAAAGAGTGATTTCCTTGAAAAGCCTTTATTTTCTGTAGGTAAAGCTGCTAACCAGAATCGAACTGGTGACCTCAACACTACCAATGTTGCGCACTACCGACTGTGCTATAGCAGCTTATGCCCGGCTCTGCCAACGCGCCTCATTTATACGCTGCCGGACTACCAAAAAATATTGTATCATACATGAATTTGCTTTGTCAACGCATAAATGAAAAAAGGTATTCTCCAGCAGACGACCCGCTATCCAATACCTTTTTCCGCATTCGTGTATTGTAAATAAGCACTCAAAAGAAACCCAAACCGTTTTTAAGCTTTCAGCTTAAACTGCCCGACTAAATCTTCCAGACTCGCCGACTGCGCGGAAAGCTCTTCGCTTGTCGCCGAAGTTTCCTCAGCAGCCGCTGAATTGTTCTGGATAACTTCTGCAATCTGCTCTACGCCGAGTTCCAGCTGTTTCATAGCATCTGCCTCTGAAACGGACAGATCGCTGATCTCTTTTGTCGAAACGGCCAGCATCTTAATGCCTCCAATTACAGATTCGATTGCTGCCGTAGTCTTTGTCGTAATTTCATTGCCATGTTCGATTTCATGAATGGAATTCTCAATCAGCTTCTTCGTATTGATCGCCGAAGTCGCGCTGTCTGCCGCCAGTTTTCCAATCTGGTCCGCCACAACAGCAAAGCCTTTGCCCGCTTCCCCTGCCCTGGCAGCTTCAATGGAAGCATTCAGTGACAGTAGATTCGTCTGGGAAGCGATATCCTCGATCGCCGCGATAATATTGGCAATCTCTTTGGACGTATTGTTGATGCGTTCCATCGCATGGTTCAGTTCTATGATATCCTCGTTGCTCCGTTCCGCCTCATGCTCGAATTCCTGCGCACTGATATAGGATTTGTTTGCCTTCTCCGAAGTATTCACCACGTTTTCCGTAATGTTCTGGATCGTCGCTGTCAGTTCTTCTACCGAACCCGCCTGGTCCGTAGCCCCTTCTGCCAGCGCCTGCGCGCTCTCTGCCATCTGGGCAGCGCCCAGCGCCACTTGTTCGGACGCTTCATTAATCTGCTTTAATGAATGGCTCAAAGACGCTATAATTTTTTCCAGGGATACTTCTAACTCCTTAAAGTCGCCTTTAAAATCCACATCTGTATAAATATCAAAGTTTCCATTGGCCACTTCTCCCAGTCCTCTGGACAATTCCCGGATATAGAGCTTAAGCATTTCAGCGGCTTCCTGGAAAGATTCCGTCATTTCGCCGATCTCATCCGGATACATCTTCTCAATCTCAATATTGAGATTTCCTTTCGCAAGCTCCGCAGATGCATCCTTCACCCTGATAATAGGATCGGAAAACAGCTTCGACACAAAAGCCGCAAGCCGCATAGAAATAAATACTGCAACTGCAATAATAACAGCCATGGCACCCATCAATATGTAACTCTGAATTGTCAGGCTGTTGGATACTTCATAGCCCATTTCCACATTCAGGTCGATCAAACCCTCTACGGCATTGGTCAGCTTTTTCAACGTAGGCTTTCCCTCAGCCATCAATAAATCATAGGCTTCCTCATCCTGGTTATTTAATGCATATTCCTTCACCCGATTAAAGACATCCCTGTACTCAGGCAATGTTTCTTTTATAATATCGATATATTCCGCTTCCTCCGGCGAATTGCAGTGCATGATCATCGTTGTTGCCGCCTCATTCGTCAATTCTTGTATCTGAGCTAATTCTGCTTCCGATTCCTTCATCTCAGCCTCATCATGAACCAATATCAATTCCCTGACAATCGAAGGCTCCTTATTCAGATAGGTACTGAATATCCCGATCTCTCCCTGTGAAAAACCATTGGTGACTAAAGCATTGCTGTAAGCAATGTCGCTGCGTAATATCATCCCCATTCCAGCAACCCCTGAAATACTGGCTATGATAACAACTAAAGTAAAGCAAAACTTCAGCTTTTCTCCAACCTTCATTCCTTTTATTTTATCTAACATAACTTCTCCTCTCTGCACCCTTCTCATACAATCCTGATTCTGTCGCCATCGGCAGAATAAAGCATTGCCATTTTCTATTGTATACGCATACCCCTATATTTTTCTTCGAACAGCTTACCTACAACACCATATTCTTATGTCAAGGTTCTAATGTCCCACAATAACTATTTTTATATTTTTTATTTCTTATGATCCATATTTTACTTTGCGATTATACCATTTTTCCCCAAAATATACAACCGAATTTCCAGCCTTTATCGAAAATAAATAAGGAAAATTTTTTCCTAAATAGAAAAAGAGGACATTTTTCCATATATGCCCTCTTTTTCGCTTCTTTTATTGTCATTCATGCAATGTCTTTAATAACCCCCGGCAAATCAAACGATGCATCTGAAGTTTGTTGCAGTCATCTTTCCCTTCTTCATTTAAAATATAAATAATATAGGTCAGCACACTGGACGCGATCTCCATGCTGATATAGCTGAAAGGCAGCTCCTTGCTGATCTCGCCGTTTGCCGTTCCTATTTCGATCATCCGCGCGATGACATCCCTCGGCATACAGACTTCCTGGTCTTTTTCTTTGATCTTATTTTGCAGTGCTTTTCCGATCGGCCCGTTATCGGATACAAGATGGATAAACTGAACAAAGCAATCTCTTTTTCTGATCTCAGCATCTATGCTGCATAGAATAAATTGCAGCGTTTTTTCGAAATCCTTCAGTTCTACTGCCTTATCCGCCATCTGCCGGCAAATCAGATCGATATGGTACAGCAGGGCGCTGCTTATGATCTCTTCCTTATTCCTGAAATACTCGTAAGCCGTTCCCTTTCCTATGCCGGCCCGCTCCGTGATATCCGAAACTTTAATCCCTTTCACGTCAATATTTTCAAAAATTAATTCTTCCACCGCTTCATACAAAGCCTTTACCTTCGGAGACAGTGTTTTTTCCTTCATTCCTCTTTCTCCTTTTTCTCCCGCATAAAGATGTCATAAATGCAGGGAACTACGACTAATGTCAGCAAAGTACCATATACCAGGCCGCCGATCGTAACAACAGCCATAGGTCTTCCCATCTCAGAACCCATGTCATGGCCGAATACCATGGTGGAAAGAGCCAGTATCGTTGTCAGCGCCGTCATTAACACCGGGCGCAGCCTCGTACGGCCGGCCTCCAGAATTGCCTCCTTCTTCTCCATTCCCGCTTCCCTCAGCTGGTTAATATAATCCACCAGCACAATGCCGTTATTTACAATAATACCCGAAAGCATGACAAAACCGATCAGGGCGATGACGCTAACTTCGCTCCCGCTCAAATAAAGTCCGAAAAACCCGCCCGTAAACGCCAGCGGCACGGTAAACATAATGATAAAAGGCGAAAGCAGCGACTGGAACTGAGCCACCATAATCAGATACATAAACAGCAATGCCAAAACCAGCATCAGCGATACCTGTTCCATCGCGTCGGTAATCATTTCATTTTCCCCGCTCATCACAAGGGTATACCCTTCCGGCATTTCATAAGCATCCAGTTTCTTTTGCAGTTCCTGGGATACCAGCCCGACATTATACCCGTCCGCTATGGCGGCGCTTACCCCTATGTAACGGTTCTGGTCCGCACGGTTCACCGAATCCGGCGACTGCTTCGTCTCAAAGTCCGCAATATCGGCAAGGGTTATTTTCTCTTTTGTGCCATCCTGTTTCTTTACATCTATTTTGATCCGTTTGATCGTTTCCCTTGTCAACGCGATATCATTCGCATTTTTTACATAAACATCATAATCCCTTATTTCCGTTTCCAGGGTCGTCGCGCTGGAAGCATCGGCCAGCTTTGCCGATATCTGCTGGAAAATCTGCGCCACAGTCAGCCCATGCTCAATCGCTTTATCCCTGTCGATGATAATGCGCAGTTCCTCGGTAGAATTTTCCATTCCGTCCGACACTTCCGTCGTCCCTTCCGTATCCCGGACAATCTGGGCGATATCGGCCGCAATCGTCTGCAAAGTATCGATCTCCCGTCCCCGCACCTGAATGGATATGCCGCTTCCTCCCAGGGCGCTCATATCCATGGAGGAAGTATTGATCACCAGTTCCGCCTCTTCGATATCCGCCGTCATCTCTTCGATTTTTTTCGCCAGCTCGTCCCCTGTCAGTTCCTTGTCTTCCCTTAAGGTGACGTAGATTTCCGTCGCGTTCTTTGCGCTGTTTCCTCCTCCTGTCAGAAGGGAAAGGCTCGACGTGCTCGCCATAGCTCCCACGTCTTCCACATCCTCCAGAGTCCGAATTCTTTCTATAATATCATCCGTCGTTCTTGCGGTTTCTTCCAGAGGCGTTCCATCCGGCATCGTCACGCTGATTGTCATCTGCGTGCTTTCCATATCGGGCATAAATGCCGTCCCCCTGGACATAGCGGCAACCGCGCTGACTGCCAGCAGGACGAGAACGCCGGCCAGCACCAGCGGCTTAAACCTTAAAGAAACTTCCAGCGCCTTCCCATAGCCCCGGATCACCGCCGTGAAGAATTTATTCTCTTTCTGTTCTTTTGTCTTTGTCAGCATCTTAGATGCCATAGCCGGAACTACCGTCAATGCTATCAAAAGGCTGGCCAGCAGGGAATAAGCGATTGTCAGGCCCATGTCCACGAAAAGCTGTCTGGTAATGCCCTCGGTAAAAACGATGGGCAAAAATACGCAGACGGTCGTCAGGGTAGAAGCCATAATCGCTCCTGCCACTTCCTTTGCGCCCTCTATCGATGCCTCCCGCATACTCTTTCCTTCGCTCCGCATACGGTATATATTTTCAATAACGACAATCGAGTTATCCACCAGCATGCCTACGCCAAGGGCCAGCCCGGAAAGGGAGATGATATTCAGCGTGATCCCGCTGAAATACATACATACCACCGCCGTCACCAGGCTGACAGGAATAGAGAACGCAATAACCAGCGTAGGCCGCAGGTCCTTTAAAAACAGAATCAATATCAATACCGCCAGCACCGCGCCGAAAAGCACGTTGCTGATCACGGAATCCACGACCATATCGATATAAATGCCCTGGTCCATAAGGATGATGATGGACAGGCTTTCATCTTCCATAGTCATCTCTTCAAACCTGTCCTTTAATTTATCGGACACATCGCCTGTGGAGTACCCTGTCTGCTTCTGTATTGTAAGAAGAACGCCCGGGCTTCCGTTGATATTGGTATAGATTTCTTCAGAATTATTCGTCATAAACACGTCGGCCACGTCCGCAAGAGTGATTACGTCCACCCCCTCCATATCCGGGTTCATGATCGGCATCGCCGCCAGTTCCTCAATATCCTGCGTCTTATCACCCACGCGAACCAGGTAATCGATGCCTTTCTCCGTCACATAACCGCCCGGCATGGAAAAATTCTGCGCAGCAAGCAGGGATTTCACCGTATCCACTGTCAGGATATCGTTCATATCCGCGCTGGCATAAGCATCCTCTCTGGCATCTTCCAGCTGCTTCGCCCCGTCTTCCAGCTGCTCTTCCCCTTCCTTTAACTGATCCAGCGCATCCTGCAGCTGCTTGAATCCGTCATCGATCTGCTCCTGGCCGGTCTCCAGCTGCTTCTCTCCTGCCTCCAGCTGGGTTTCTGCCAGGTCCATCTGGAACTCCCCAAGGTCGATCTTCGACTGGGCGTTGGCCAGTTCCGTTGCCGCCTTCAGGTTTCCTTTATACAGTTCCTTTAATCCCGCGTTGACTTTCTCCAGATTCTCTTCGATCATGCCAAGGGGTTCTCTGATTTTCGCTTTTATTTCATCAAAATTAAAATTGAAGTTGGAAATATCGATGCCCGCTTCCTTAAGCTGGGACTCGATTTCCTCTTTAATCATTTCGATCTGCTTTTTTTGCAGCTCCAGTTCCATCTTCTCTGCTGCCAGCTGTGTTTTCTGTTCCTCCAGTTCCAATATTCTGGCTTCCAGCCCCGCCTTCTCTTCTTCCTTCGCCGCTATGCGCTCTTGCAGACTGCTGGTCAGTTCACCCACAGACATATCATTAGGATATTCATTCAGCACGCCGTCGATTTCCTCCGCCGTCCCGGAAGAGGGAGGGGTAGTTTTTAAACATTCCTGCACATATCCTACCGTCTGGTCGGAATAATTGTTTGCAAATTCAATCACCGCATAAAAAGTCCCGATCTCCCCGTCAATCCGATCGGCTTCTTCCTGTATCCGGGCAATTTCTCCATCTACCTCTGCGATCTGCGCATCTTTCTCCGCGATCTGTTCATCGATCCGGCTCAGCCCGTCCGTGCCGCCGGAATCTTCCAGCGCTTCCTCCAGTTTTTTCTGCAGTTCATCCAGCAGGGTGATCTGGGAAGTAATATTCATTTTTGCCGCTTCCAGATCCGCTTTCGCTGTCAGCAGTTCTGCCTCCGCCTCTGCCAGCTTGCTTACCGCTTCTTCCTTTTTCTGCTCCAGCTCCCTTTTGCCGTCCTCCAGCTCCTGTTTGCCTTTTTCCAGATCCGCTTTATTCTCTTCCATTTCCTGCTTGGAATCTTTCAGTTCATTCTGGGCATCCACCAGGTCGGCCCTGCCGTCTTCAATCTCTTTCCTGCCGTCTTCAATCTCTTTCCTGGCATCCTCGATTTCCTGCTCCTGTTCCTCCAGTTCGCTGTCTATGTATCCGAAAACCTGCCGATTAATCGCGTCTATCTTATCCTGCCGGATAATCACATTCACGCTTTCTTCCAAAAGCCCCGTCGCGCTCGCCGAAGCGACGCCCTCGATACTTTCCAGTTCAGGCACTATGGTGTTTTTTGCCAGGTCGCTGATCCGGGCATCGTCAGCCCCCTCCTGCCCGATCGCGGCAACCATGACAGGCATCATGTCGGGATTCAGCTTCATAATAATAGGGCTTCCCACGGAATCGTCCCAGTAACTTTTGATCTGGTCCAGATTCTCCCTGATTTCCAGGGATACGGAATTCATATCCGCACTCTGGGCAAACTCCAGAATAACCATGGAATAATTCTCGCTGGATACGGAACTGATGCTCTCAATATTGCTTACCGTAGCCATCGAAGATTCCACGGGCTTTGTCACCACCATCTCCACCGTTTCCGGGCTCGCGCCGATATAAGTCGTCATAACGATGACGTAAGGCAGACTGATATCCGGCAGCAGATCCGTTGTCATCTTCGTGAAGGAAACGACTCCCAGCACGATTGCCATAATGACTCCTACCAATACTGTATAGGGCTTTTTCACACTGAATTTTGAAATCATAAAAACCTGGCCTTTCCATAAGCTGCAAACGCTTACCTTATGATCTTCTCAAATTTTTCTGTCCGACCAGTCAGTCGGTATCGCCTAAATTATAGTCATTCCATCTGCACAAGTCAAGAAAGCTGTCTAAAAAAAATATAAACTTAGCATAAAATTAACCCGGGCAAATCTTTCTCTGCCCGGGCCGTATGATCTGCCGCGTCGTTCCTATTTGATTGCTTTTTTCAGCTTTCCTTTGATCCTTTGCAGCGCGTTATCCGCAGACTTCTCGTCTTTCCCCAATACTTTCGCAATCTGCACATACCCCATTCCTGTCAGATGCAGATCCAGAACTTCTTTCTCAAATGTGCTAAGCTCCTTTTCAATCGTCCTCTCCAGGCTCTTTACATTTTCCCTGTCTATCACCATTTCCTCCGGACTCGGCTCCGCCCTGGCGGCGAGGATATTTACCAGCTCCCCCTCTTCCTCCTGCCCTCTCTCCGATGCCACATGGCTGTATAAAGAAATATAGGAATTCAACGGCGCGTGTTTCCTCCGCCTGGATGCCTGTACTGCCGTATACATCTGTCTGGAAATACACAAATCTGCAAAGGTGAAGAAGCTGGCATCCCGGCCGCTGTCGTAATCCCTGACCGCCTTAAAAAGCCCTATCATGCCTTCCTGAATCAGGTCATCGCCGTCCGCTCCCAGAATATACATGGATTTCGCCTTGCTTTTTACCAGATTCTTATATTTATTCATAATATAATCGGTAATATTTTCCTCCCCGTCCCGAAGGCGCAGTATCAGTTCCTCATCGCTGCACTGTCCATAAAAATCCTGCATCCGCTTTTTCCCCGCTTTTTACTGAATGACAATCGCTTCCCCGCCGTATTCATAATTAATCACCGGCGCTTCTTCTTCGGCCTTGGGTACGTCCGCCGGAGAATCTCCTTGTCCGTCCGATGCAGCCGGAGTATTATTTTCTGCGGCTGGTTCTACCACCATCGCTTCCTCTGCCGCCTTTTTGCTGTTTTCTTCCGCTTCCCTGGTTTCCTGCACACGCTCTTCCTCGGACATGATTTCTTCATCGATCCATTTGCCATCCTGCATATGCGGAATATCCGCCCCGTTACCGCTGACAGACTCCGGCTCTTCTGCAGGCTGGACATCCGAACTGTTTCCGCTGACGCTTCCATCAATAACGATTCCTTCATTTCCCACCATATTTCCGCTGACCGTAGGATTTTCCAAGGCATCTTCTTCCATAATTTGTATCAGCTGACTGGCCATATGTTCTGCCAATATCTGGTATCCGGCCGGGTTTCCATGTACGCCGTCTGGCATATACATCGAAATCACCTGTGCGTCATGGGTATCCAGTAAGTTGGAATTGTACAAATCGATTACTTTGATGTCATATTGGGCTGCCAATTCTTTTACAGCCTTGGCAAACACAGACTGGGGCAGCAGATAGTCCCTCTGCTTCCTCAAATAATCGTGGAGTACATTAGGCAAGGGCGTAGCAAAGATAATTTCCGCTTCCGGGTAATTCTCCTTAAGCCCCCTCATCAGCTCATCCACATCCCCGTAAAAAGTCTTTGGCTTCTTTTCTGACAGACTGCCAAGCTCTTTTTCCGATACTGCAAAGCCGTCGTTAGTTCCTCCCATTACTAGAATGATATCCGTATCCGCTGGTATTTCCTGATATCTTTCCACAAAGGGTTTATCCCAATATCTTCCATAGGAAGAACCGCCTATCCCAAAATTATAAACTTCTTCCGCATTCAGGATCCTTTTTAATACGGAAGGGTAGGAATACTGCTTATAGTTCTCCATCTTGTCCAGATTGCTTCCTTCCGTAATACTGTCGCCCAGACAGGCAATCTTTTTATTGGAAAAATCATAGGAATTGTTGCTGATAATATTTCTATCCTCCCCATTCATCTGTTCCGTTTCTGCATAAGAAGAACGAATATTGCGTCTGGCCTCCAGCGTCAGCTCTGCCTCGTCATATCGGAAAGGTATTACTTTTCCGTCCACAACGGCATTGCCCGATATGGACTCATAAGGATCCTGCGCCGGGCTGCCGGCCGCGTTGCCCGATATGGTTTCTTCCTCCGGCGGTGCCGCATCGCCGTTCCCAGATACCGTCTCTTCTTCCGGCAATGGCGCATCCCCGTTCCCGGATACTGTCTCTTCTTCTGGCAATAACGCATCGCCGTTCCCGGACACCGTCTCTTCCTCTGGCAGTGCCACTTCACCGTTCCCGGACACCGTCTCTTCTTCCGGCAATGGCGCATCCCCGTTCCCGGATACCGTCTCGGTCTGCCCTGCTGGCTGCTGGGGCAGCGCCGCTTCCGGGATATCGATCAGAATTGCATCGCCGCTCTGCGTCATCCCATCCCATTCTCCTCCGGCTGGAGGATTTTCTGTCCCGGCTGAAGGATTTTCTGCCTCGGCTGGAGAATTTCCTGCCTCGGCTGGAGAATTATTTCCTGCCGTCCCTTCGCTGCCGGGCAGCGGCTCCCCTTCCTGCATTTCCCCTGCGCCCTGCGATGTCGTATCCTCCTGCTCCATCTGCTCCTCTGCCACAGGTTCCGGCAATGCTTCCGGCTCAGGAACCATTTCCGCTTCCTCCTCCGTTTTCAGGCTTTCCTCTAAAAACTGCTGTAAGGCTTCACTATCCTCCGACAGCTCCTCTATCTTCATGCGGACATCATCCACTTCCGCCTGAACCTCCACATGCCTTACTTCCCATTCCTCTTTCTGCATTTTTTCCTGGCGGATCTCATGAATCTTCAATACCAATACAGCCATAAGCATGATCGATAATATGCCAATCATAAAAAGCAATATCTTTTGCACCAAATGGATATCTTTTTTCATAATTATTTACTCCCGCTTTCTCCCCTACCTGCCCATCCCGGCATCCCCGATCCTCTGCCGCACAATCTCATAAGCCAGCACGCCCGCTGCTACCGACGCATTCAGGGAATCGATATCTCCTTTCATGGGAATAGCCGCTGAAAAATCACACGATTTTTTCACCATCCGTCCTACGCCCTCTCCTTCGCTGCCAATCACCATGCCGATCGGCCCCTTCAGATCCAGCTGGTACATAGGCGTGCCGTCCATATCCGCGCATACAAACCATAACCCCCGCTTCTTCAGATCCTCAATCGTCTTCACCAGATTCGTCACCTTTGCCACCGGCGTATAATTCAGCGCTCCTGCGGATGCCCTGGCCACGGCGGCCGTCAATCCTGCCGCCCTGTTTTTGGGGATAACCACGCCATGGGCTCCTGCCAGATTCGCCGTTCGGATAATCGCCCCCAGATTATGGGGATCTTCGATATTATCCAGAAGGAAAATAAAAGGAGGCTCCCCTTTTTCCTCTGCCAGGCGGAGGATATCTTCCACTTCGGCATACTCATAGGCGGCGGCATAAGCAATCACGCCCTGATGTTTTCCTGTCTCCGACATCTGGTTCAAACGTTCCTTTGTGACAAAGCGAACAATACAATCATGCTTTTTCGCTTCCCTCTTGATCGTGTCGATTGGTCCGTCCTTGCATCCGTCCAGAATAAACAGCTTGTCTATCGTTTTTCCTGAGCGAAATGCCTCGATTACCGCATGTCTGCCTTCTATCGTAAACTCCTCGTATCTCATTTCCTTATCCTGTTCCTTTCCCGATTCTATCCGTGCGAATAAAAATAACAGCGTTCGTTCATACAATTATATATCTACATCCGTGCAAACATCCACACATTTCCCAAATTTTAAAACATTCTTAAGCAAATATTCATATTTCCAGCCCCAAATTCCCAAGCCCCCATTTTACCAGTTCCACTGCCCTGTCCATTCGGTCCTGCAAATAGAGATACCCAAGCAAAGCCTCCATCCCCGTCGCTTTCCGATAATCGGCCAGAGAAGCATTTTTTGCCGTGGAATTGGATTTGGCATTCCTTCCCCTTCGGTACACCTCTTCCTCCTCTTCCGTAAAAACATCCTGCAGCGACTCCGCCATCCTTGCCTGTGTCCCTGCATTGACATACCGAACTGCTGTCCTGTGCAATTTTTTTGTACTCTGGTTTCCCCGTTCCACTACTACGGTACGGATGATCACGTCATAAATGCTGTCTCCGATATACGCCAGTGCGAGCGGCGAATATGTTCGGATATCCACCTCTTTGCAGCCAAATTCTTTTTTTAGTTGCCCTAACAAGCTCAAGCTCTCTTCCATTTTACACCTTCGCGGGTATCTTCCAAAATAATCCCTTTCTCCAACAGTTCCTTGCGAATCTCGTCCGCCCTGGCAAAGTTTTTCGCTTTTCGCGCCGCCTGGCGTTCCTCAATCAGCCCTTCGATTTCCCCATCCAGCAGCCCTTCTTCCTTTTTTTCCACCAAAAGCCCGCATATATCCGACAATCCCACGATTTTTTCTTTCAAAGCAGTTAAAAAGGCAGCGCTGCTCTTTTCGTTTCCGTAAGTATTTGCAAACTTCACCAGTTCAAAAATTGCCGCGATCGCATCCGCCGTATTAAAATCATCGTCCATGGCTTCGTCAAATTTCGCCTCAAAATTCCCGGCCTCTGCCACAAGCTTCTTTTCTTCCTCGTCCATTTCCCCCTGTGCTGCATTCCCTGCCAGATAATTCAGGTTGCCCACGCTGGTGACAATCCTCTCGTATCCGTTTTTCGCCGCTTCCATCAGTTCTGCGCTGAAATTCAGCGGACTTCTGTAATGGGCGGAAAGCATGAAAAACCGTAATATCTGCAAATCATATTTCTCGCCGATTTCCCGCACCGTAAAGAAGTTTCCTGCCGATTTCGACATCTTCCTGTTATCAATGTTTAAAAAGGCATTGTGCATCCAATACCGGGCAAAAGTTTTGCCGTTCGCAGCCTCCGACTGCGCGATCTCATTCTCATGGTGGGGGAACACCAAATCTTCCCCTCCCGCATGAATATCGATCTCGTCTCCCAGATACCGTTTGCTCATAACGGAGCATTCAATGTGCCATCCCGGCCGCCCGTCGCACCAAGGCGATTCCCAATAAGGCTCCCCCTCCTTCTTCGGCTTCCATAACACAAAGTCCAGCCCGTCCTCTTTCTGCCCTTCCCCAGATACCAGGAGAGAGCGGTTTCCTCCCTGCAGATCATCCAGGTTTTTGTGGGACAGCTTCCCATATTCCTTAAAATTGCGCGTCCTGAAATAAACCGTTCCGTCTTCCGCCTTATAAGCATATCCCTTCTCAACCAGTTCCCCGATCATATCCAGCATACCGCCGATCTCTTCCGTTGCAAGCGGATGTACCGTGGCCGGCTTTACGTTCATCGCCTCCATATCCTTCTTGCACTCCTCGATATAACGCCTGGAAACCACGGCGGCATCCACGCCTTCCTCCATCGCTTTCTTAATGATTTTGTCATCCACATCCGTGAAGTTGGATACATAATTTACTTCAAACCCCTTGTGTTCCATATAACGCCTTACCGTATCAAATACGATCATCGGCCTGGCATTCCCGATATGGATCAGATTATAAACCGTCGGCCCGCAGACATACATCCTTACCTTTCCCTCTTCGATCGGCACAAATTCCTCTTTTTTCTTTGATAACGTATTATAAATTTTCATCCTGGCTAAACCGCTCCTTTCCGTTCTTTATTTTCTTTATCTCCCTCTCCAAATCCAGCAGCCGATTCGTCAGCTCACTGTTCGCTTTCTGGAGATTGGCAATATCTTCCTTCACCGGGTCCGGCAAATTGATATGGTCCATTTCCTCCTGCGGGAAATTCTTCTTCTTTCTCTTGACTACCCTTCCCGGCACTCCTACTACCGTAGAGCCGGGCGGCACTTCTTCCAGCACGACGCTTCCTGCCCCTATTTTGGAATTATCCCCAATTTTAAAGGAACCTAACACCTTCGCCCCCGCGCTTATCATCACGTTATTCCCTACCGTAGGATGACGTTTCCCATGCTCTTTTCCTGTCCCGCCCAGGGTGACTCCCTGGTACAGCGTCACATTGTCTCCAATAATTGTCGTCTCACCGATAATCACACCGTTCCCGTGGTCGATAAAAAACCCTTTTCCTATGACCGCTCCCGGATGGATCTCGATCCCTGTCTTGCGCACCCCCCTCTGGGAAACCCATCTGGCAAGAAAATAATGTTTCTTCAAATACAGCTTATGGGCCAGCCTGTAATGAAGCATTACCTTAAAGCTGGGATATAGAAATACTTCCATCGCCGTATGGATCGCAGGATCCCTCTGCCTGATCACGGCAATTTCCTCCTTCAGCCTTTTGATTACCCCCATATTGATGCCTCCATTTTTTCCATCTTTCATTGCGCATACAAAAAACTCCGCCTCTATTCCAACATTCGTTAAAATCAAGAGACGAAGCTATTCCGCGGTTCCACTCTCGTTAAAGATGACATCCTCATCTTTCCCTCATAAGGCATAACGTGCCTTCCCCGTATGCGGATACCAGAAAAACAGGTTCTCCTTCCCCGCATCAGCTCACAGACGCACTTCTGCCGCTTTCCAATCGGGACTGCTCTCAGCCGACGGCATTCCCTCTCTGTTATCTTCCGGCCGCATACTCTTCCTGCTCGCAGCTTTTCTATTATTTTCCTTGTTTGTTTCTTCTAATCACAGAATATGCAATAAAGCCTGTTTTGTCAACCATAATTTATGCGAATACAAGGAAATCAATTTTTAAAATATTTCTTAATTTATCCGCATCCACGGGTTATGTCCCCTCCTTTCTTACCATGACGGCAAAATCCTGACCTTGCGCCGGTCCATCCCAAATCATAGGTCGATCACTTCCAAGTCGTCAGGAATATGCAGCCTCCCATGAAAATACCGGCTTCCCTCTTCCCCATACAATCTTTTTCTCTCTTTCAGGTTCCTGTCCTCCGTATGATAAAGAATCAGATTTTCCACTCCCAGCTCTTCCGCCATTTCACAGGCTTCCTTTACCGTGGAATGGTGCTTTTCATATGGGGAAAAAATATCCGCCTGGGAATACAAGCAGTATGCTTCATGCATCAGCCATTTGCTGTTTTCCACATAAGCTTTCGAACAGGGGTGATAAGATTCATCGCCGCAGCAGGTCAATTTTTTTCCGTCATCCAGCTCCATGCAAAACCCGAACTGCTTCTCTTTTACCGATCCTATATCAAAAAATGTGGTTTCCCTGCCAAGGATATTCCGGGTCTCTCCATCTTTGACAGCAACCAAATGGATATGACTGCCCGCTTTGTTCCATTGCTCCCGCCATAACAGCTTCTTAAGCAGATCACCGACCAGAACCATCACATCCTCATGGCCATAGACATTCACGTCCATTGTCGTTTGCCCTTGTGCAATCCCTTGGCAGATCGTGCGGATCACCCAAATGACACCCAATAAATGGTCGATATGTTTATGGGTGATAAAAATATCGGCAATATCCGTGCATTGGCATCCCGCATATTTTAACTGGCGCAAAATCGCATTTCCTCCTCCGCCGTCCACGAGAAAATTCCGGTCATTTTCCGTCAGCAAAAAACAAGTATTATAACATTCCGTCACCATAGCATGTCCTGTTCCCAGCATTGTAATCCGCATTTTCTACCTCGCATTCTGCCTCTGTCACCACAAAAACTGCGCCATCACATAATTGCTGATATCCCTTCCATAAGGAGTCAGCCTTACTCTCTCCCCATCCAGCAAAAGCCCCTGCCCGCACAGTCTCTCGATGACTTCTCCATACACGCTCTCCAGGCTTCTTCCGAAAACATCATAAAAATCTTCTTTTCCGACCCCTTCCGTCATCCGCAGGCCAAGAAACATAAACTCCTCCATCTGCTCCTTGATGCTTAAAGCGCATACCTCTTCCTTGACATCGCCCGATCCATCCTCTATACAGCAAAGGTATTTTTCCATATCCGCGCTGTTCTTCCACCTCACATTTGCCGCCATAGATGCGGCTCCCAGCCCGAACCCTGCATAATCACGGCGTTGCCAGTAACCGATATTATGCCTGCACTCGTATCCCGGCTTTGCATAATTGGATATTTCATATCTATCGTATCCTGCGGCTTCCAGAATTTCCCCCGTCCGCTCGTACATCTCCCGTTCTTCCTCTTCCGAAGGAAGATGCGATGGAAAATCATTCCTCCTCTTTCCATCCTCCCCATACCATTCATAAAAAGGAGTTCCTTCTTCCACGATCAAGCTATAGGCCGAAATATGCTCCGGCTCCAGATCTATTACGCGCTGTAGCCCCTCCAGATAGCCTCCTATCTTCTGTCCCGGCAATGCAGCCATCATGTCCACATTCATATTCCGAAATCCTGCTTTTCTTGCCAGTCCGTAAGCTTCCAGAAAATCTTTGGAAGAATGTACCCTTCCCAGCAGAGCCAGCTCCCTGTCGTCCATAGACTGCGCGCCGATGCTGATCCGATTAATTCCTGCCTCCCGGCAGCTTTCCAGCTTTCCAAGATCCACCGTCCCCGGATTTGCTTCTATCGTAATTTCCGGCTCCTTTCCAAAAGAAAAACCAGCTCTCATTCCATCCATAATCCTTCTGATCTGCCCGGCGTACAACACGGTAGGAGTTCCTCCCCCGATAAAAACACTGTCCACCTCGTATTCTTTATACTGAGCCGATTCTTTTTCGATCTCACGAAGCAGCCCATTTACATACCTCTCCCGTCTTTCCTCTCCTGCCGGAAAAGAAAGGAAATCACAGTAATAGCATTTTCTTACACAAAAAGGCACATGAATATAAATCCCGATCTTCTTCATGAAATGAATATCCTCCGCCTATTTGTCGTCCAATTTCAAAACGCTCATAAACGCCTTCTGCGGAATCTCCACGTTCCCTATCTGGCGCATTCTCTTCTTTCCTTCCTTCTGCTTCTCCAAAAGCTTCTTCTTCCGGGTAATATCTCCACCGTAACATTTCGCCAATACATCCTTACGCATGGCCTTTACCGTCTCTCTGGCAATGATCTTCCCGCCCACTGCTGCCTGAATCGGAATCTCAAACAGATGGCGCGGAATCTCATCTTTCAGCTTTTCGCACATTTTCCTGCCCCTGTCATAAGCGCTGTCCGCATGCACGATAAAGGAAAGGGCATCCACTTCCTCCCGATTAATGAGAATATCCAGCTTCACCAGTTTCGACTCCTCATATCCTTTCAAATCATAGTCAAAGGAAGCATATCCTCTGGAACGGGATTTCAGTGCATCAAAGAAATCGTAAATAATCTCGTTCAGTGGCAGTTCATATTTTAACAAAGCCCTTGTTTCCTCAATATATTCCATGCCAAGATAACGCCCTCTCCGTTCCTGGCAAAGCTCCATAATCGACCCTATGAATTCGGTCGTCACCATAATCTCCGCGCTGACAATCGGCTCCTCCATATAAGCGATCTCCGAAGGATCCGGCAAATTGGTCGGGTTGGTCAGTTCGATCATTTCCCCGTTATTTTTATGCACCCGGTAAATAACCCCTGGGGCCGTCGTCACCAGATCCAGATTGTATTCCCTCTCCAGCCTTTCCTGGATAATTTCTAAATGAAGCAGACCAAGAAAACCGCAGCGGAAGCCGAACCCGAGAGCCACCGATGTTTCTGGCTCATATTGCAGGGCCGCGTCATTCAGCTGAAGCTTTTCCAAAGCATCCCGCAGATCCGGGTATTTCGCCCCGTCCGCCGGATACATGCCGCAGAATACCATGGAGTTTACTTTTTTATAACCGGGCAGCGGTTCCGCACAGGGGTTCTTTGCATCCGTCACCGTATCGCCCACCGCCGTATCCTTCACATTTTTAATAGAAGCTGTAATATATCCTACCATGCCGGCCGACAATTCCTCACAGGGAATAAACTGCCCCGGCCCGAAATAACCCACTTCCACGACTTCCGCCTTTGCCCCTGTGGCCATCATCAGGATTTCTGTTCCTTTTTTCACCCGGCCTTCCTTGATGCGGCAGAATACAATAACCCCTTTGTAGGAATCATACAAAGAGTCGAAGATCAATGCCTGCAAGGGATTGTCCGGGCTGCCGGAAGGAGCCGGTATCTTCTTTACCACCGCTTCCAGCACCTCTTCGATGCCGATCCCGTTCTTTGCGGAAATCATCGGCGCATCCTGTGCCTCCAGCCCGATCACGTCTTCGATTTCATCCTTTACCCACTGGGGCTGGGCGCTGGGAAGATCAATCTTGTTGATCACCGGAAAGACATCCAGATCATGATCCAACGCCAGATATACATTAGCCAGAGTCTGGGCTTCGATCCCCTGGGCGGCATCCACCACCAGGATCGCCCCGTCACAGGCCGCCAGGCTTCTGCTCACTTCATAATTAAAATCCACATGCCCCGGCGTATCGATCAGGTTCAGGATATACTCTTCCCCGTCATTTGCCCGGTAAATGATGCGGACGGTCTGGGCCTTGATCGTAATGCCCCTCTCCCTTTCCAGATCCATATTGTCCAGCACCTGGGACTGCATCTCCCTGCTCGTCAAAAGGCCCGTTTTTTCTATAATACGATCCGCCAGCGTGGATTTCCCATGGTCAATATGCGCTACAATGCAAAAATTTCTTATTTTACTTTGATCTATACCCGACATTTGTTTCCTCCGTAATGTTCCGCCTTTCTGGTCACTATGGGGCGGCTTTTTGGTCGGAGTAAGTATATCATATATTTATGCTTATTGTCTATTGTCTGCTAGGTACTGCAAAAAATTATTTCATGGAATGTCTTATGGCCGCTCCCGTTTGTATCTACTACCTGCGTCCCGGCAACTTTCCTGTCTTCAATCTCATAAACCTTAAACTGCTCTGTATGCCCAAAATGCGGGAATACATTTCCATTTTCATAAGTAACTGCAATCTTCATGATCCCATCTTCCTTTCTTTCACTTTCCATTTCAGCCGCAGCTCTGGCCCTTTCATACATTTCCGTGACCGTAGTACGGGAAATACCCATCTGCCTGGCACACTGCTCATGGGTTTTCTTTTCATGGTCAATCAGACGGACTGCCTCAAATTCATCCACTGTCAGCAGAACCCGCTCCCTGCTCTTTGCGCCGCATGGGGCAAAACTGTCATATTTTGCTTCAAAGCAGATCCTCCTGCGCCGGACTGGCCTTGCCATACATTCACCTTCATTTCCGACATATGACGATAATACAATACCATTGAAAACACTGGCTATCAAGATATTATGAAATTTATGAGTAACTTTATTTTTGCTGCCCCTCCCCTGTCATGAATAAAAAATGCACCCCAGAACCGCCGCCAGTGACAACAACGCAGCAGGTGGAAAATCCTTTTTCCTGACAGCCTGATACAACACAGTGACAAGCCCAAGAACAGACAACAGGATGCACGCCGCCGGATCAATCGCTAAGAAAACGCTTCCCATACCCTGTGTTCCTGCCAGATGGCTGGGTGCCCCGGAAGAAATACATATGGAAACTGCCATATAAATGCCCGTAGCGAGGATCACTCCCATTAAGCACGGCTTTACCCCTTTTAACACAGCCTGCACCTTTTTACGTTTCAGGAAATTATGGAACAGGATTGTAACTGCCAGCAGGATCAAAAACGAAGGCAGGACTACGCCGGCCGTCGCAGCCAGCGCTCCCAGGAAGCCTCCCTGCTTACTTCCCACATAAGTAGCCATATTTACCATGATCGGGCCTGGCGTGGACTCACTCAGCGCGATAAGATTTGAAAACATCTCCGCATCCATCCACTGGTTCTCAAGAACCACGTCCCGAATAAGGGGGATCGCACCATATGCGCCGCCAAAGGAAAACAAACCTATTTTCAAAAAAGCAGCCAGCAGCTTTATATAAATCACAGATCATCCCTCCCCACTTTTTTATTTCCCGATCTCCCAAAGAGCGCCAGACCAATGAAACCGCTGCAAATAATAAAATATACCGTGGAAATATGCATCCCGGCAATATTCATGGCTAATGCGGCAAGGAAAAAGAAAATAACAAGGAATATCTGAGCCTTCCTATCCGGGGATTTTTTCATCATCTTCCGTATCATCCTGTCTGCCGCCTGTATAATCAGAATGGAAACCGCAATCCGGATTCCCCTGAAAGCTTTCTCAATCATCCCGACAACCAGCATATTTTCAAAAAAAGCTGAAACAGCCAAAAACAAAAGGAACGATGGAAGAACCATGCCGACGGTCGCAAAAAACGCGCCTCTCATACCGGCCAGCTTATATCCCGTATAGGTCGCACAGTTTATCGCGATCGGCCCCGGCGTGGATTCCGCAATGACCGTGACATCCATCAGCTCATCTGCTGTAAGCCATTTTTTCTTCTCAACGCATTCATAATCCAGCAGGGAAAGCATGGCATACCCACCGCCAAACGTAAATGCCCCTATCCTGCCAAAAGTCAGAAATAAATCCATAATCTGATTCATCCGTCTATACACTCCTTTTCCGTCATATGACGATAACATAATAAGCCAGTCAGCAGGCGCGAGACCGAAAGCAGATATCCTCGCCATGTGCATCACCCGCATCACATCCGAAAAACGGCTGACCGCAGTTTCCAACGCAAATATGCGGATGTCCGAATTCCGCTGCGATACTGCCGCAAAAGCAGGTCCACTGACCACACAGCACTGGCTGTCCTCCGGCGCTTCTTTCAAAAGCAAGCTGTTCAGTGTCCGCATTTTTTCTAACCGGCTCATCTCGTATCATTATCCCTTTATATCAACCAAAAATCAAGTTACTATGGAAAAGCATTTTGGATACTTCGTGAATAAATATGGCATGGCAGATATGTATACCGGCTGTTTTGCGGACTTTGAAACCAATGAGGAACGGCGGGTCTACTGTTCAAGCTGGGCATAGATCAACCGCTATCAAGAGATTCCAAAAGATACCCACAAGAAACTGCTAAAACTTCTGGACGGGAAAGATTAATATGCGGATACCCGCAGAACTCATCCTGATATTGTCAATATCCCTTTAACATCACACAACTATTATTTGCCATATGCAAAATGGGTACAGAGCATTTTTATGGGCTCTGCACCCGCCACCAACTTCCCGTCTTCCGTTACATCCTTGAACGCCACAGGAACGACATTCGGCTCATTATCGGCACAGGCGGCCAAATCCCACATATTCTCTGCCAGCAGTTTTTTTACATTTTCATTCAACATAAGAAGTACGGGAAAGGGAATAATCTTGCCAGCAGCAATCCAATGTGATAGGATAACCGAAAAGACTTTGTAGATTTTATGGAGGAGAGTATATTATGGATATTACTAAATTCCAATGGACGAGACAGCCGAAAAGCTTCCACATTGACGACAGCAGGATAGAAATTATCACAGCGCCTCACACCGACTTATGGCAGAGGACTTACTATCATTTCCAAAATGATAATGCGCCGGTTTTTCAAATGGAAACGGATGAGAAATTTTTCAGTTTCATAGTGAAAACAGATTTTTCCGAAAGCCATCACCGATTTGACCAGTGCGGCATTGTTATGTACCTGGACAGCGAAAATTGGCTTAAGGGTTCCATTGAATACGAGAATGAATCTTTCCAGCATTTAGGCAGCGTTGTGACGAATGGCGGGTATTCCGACTGGGCGACTACCGCTGTTTCTGCCACCATAAAATCTATGTGGTACCGCTTTAGCCGCCGGGAAGACGACTACTGCATTGAATGTTCCGAAGACGGCGTAAATTTCAGCCAGATGCGTATTTGCCATATGGGCAGGGGCAATGGAAAAATCCGGTTTGGTATCTATGCCTGTTCACCGGAAGATTCTTCCTTTAAAGCGGTTTTCACTGACATGAAGATCACAGAATGCCAATGGAAAGCCCATGATGGTCAGCAGCCAGACTAATAAGGAAATATGATTTTCTTCCAGACATAGAGCAGACATAAAAATAACCCCTTTCATCAGACTTTTCTTTTTGTCTAACAAAAGGGGTTCCCTTCATTTTCGCAGGAATAACAGCTATTTTCTCTTTGTTTGCTTAATAGTACCAATCCTTTATCATCGGATAGAGTTCTTTAAATTTCCTGTATTTCTCTTCATATTTTGCCGTAAGTTCTGGATCAGGCTCGATCACTTCCGTTACTTTTACTACGGTTTTTGCCGCTGTTTCCACATCTGGATATTCGCCGCACCCCACCGCCGCAAGCAAAGCGCCTCCATATCCCGGCCCTTCCTCGCTGGCAATGATATCCAGCTTCAGATTCATCACATTGGCAATAATTTTCTTCCAGAGCGGGCTTTTCGCCCCGCCGCCGCAGATTTTGGAGCGTTCCACGGCAATCCCGGCCTCCCTCGCCGCTTCCAGGGAATCCCGCAGGCCGAAAGCCACGCCTTCCAAAACAGCCTGGGTCATATCCGCCCTTGTGGTATCCATGGACATGCCGATAAAAGCCGCCCTCACCCGCGCATCGTTATGGGGGGAACGCTCGCCCATCAGGTAGGGGAGATAAAAAACGTTATTTTCCCCCAGCCTTGTAATAACCGCCTGTTCTGCGGCAAATTCTTTTGTCTTTAAAATATCCTCATTCCACCATTTATTGCAGGAAGCTGCGCTTAACATGCAGCCCATCAGATGGTAATAGCCGTCCGCATGGGCGAACGAGTGGAGGGCATGGTTTGCATCCGCCCGGAAAGCCTTGCTGGAAATAAAAATCGTGCCGGATGTGCCAAGGGAAATGTTGCATGCTCCGTTCCCTACCGTTCCGGTTCCCACTGCGGCCGCCGCGTTATCCCCTGCCCCGGCAACCACTTTTACCTTCCCGGAAAGTCCTGTCAATGCGGCAATCTCCGGTTTTAAACAGCCCACGGCCTCATAACTTTCAAAAAGCTTCGGCAGCTGTTCTTCCCTCACTCCGCATATTTCCAGCATTTCTTCCGACCACCGTTTCTTTTTTACATCCAAAAGCAGCATCCCCGACGCATCGGAATAATCCGTACAGAAAACGCCGCACAGACGGTACGCCAAATAATCTTTCGGCAGCATGATTTTGTGGATTTTTGCAAAATTCTCCGGCTCATGCTTCCTCATCCAAAGCAACTTAGGAGCAGTAAACCCTGCAAAGGCAATATTCGCCGTATACCGGGATAATTTTTCTTTTCCGACCACCTCATTCAGATAGTTCGTCTCTTCCTCCGCCCTCCCGTCGTTCCACAGGATAGCCGGGCGGATAACCCGGTCTTCCTTATCTAACGCCACCAGCCCGTGCATCTGTCCGCCGAATCCGATTCCTGCAACCTGCGATTTGTCCGCCTCCGCTACCAGTTCCATCAGGCCTTCCAACGACTGCTGGTACCAGTCCTCCGGGTTTTGTTCCGACCATCCCGTTTCCGGGAAAAACAGCGGGTATTCTTTCGAGACAACTTTCTGTATCGTTCCCTTCTCATCCATCAACAGCAGCTTCACCGCCGAAGTTCCCAAATCAATTCCTATGTATAGCATGTCGTTTCCTCCCCGCCTTTATCCCCACGGATTCTCTGTGGGATATCTGACTCCCTTCGGCTGGTTATAGCCGATTTCATCCACAGGAACGCCGATATATTTGAAAACCTCAAACAAAGCGCGGCCATGGTGTCCGAATGCCACTGCGCCGTGGTGGGGGAATCCGCCCTTGATCAGCACATGCCTGTAAAATCTTCCCATTTCCGGGATGGCAAAGATTCCGATGCCCCCAAAAGACCTGGTCGCTACGGGAAGCACTTCTCCCTGGGCGATATAAGCCCGCAGCTTATTGTCCGCCGTACTCTGCAAACGGTAGAACGTAATGTCACCGGGCACGATATCCCCTTCCAGCGTTCCCTGGGTTACTTCCTCCGGCAGAGCCCTTGCCATAATCAACTGGTATTTCATCTCGCAGGAGGATAATTTCCCGGAAGCGGTATTGCCGCAATGGAAGCCCATAAACGTATCTTTCTGTGTATATTCATATTTTCCCCTGATATCGCTTTCATACATATCTTTGGGAACCGTATTATTGATGTCAAGGAGCGTCACGATATCATCGCTTACCACCGTTCCGATAAACTCGCTCAACGCGCCATAAATATCCACCTCGCAGGATACGGGAATCCCCTGCGCCGTCAGACGGCTGTTCACATAGCAGGGAACAAAACCGAACTGTGTCTGGAATGCCGGCCAGCATTTTCCGGCAATCGCCACATATTTCCGATAGCCTTTATGATCCCTGATCCAGTCTTTCAGGGTGATTTCATACTGGGCGAGTTTTTCCAGAATCTCCGGCTTTTTATTCCCAACGCCCAGCTCTTCTTCCATCTCTTTCACAACGGCAGGTATTCTCTCATCCCCCTTATGCCGGTTGAACGCTTCAAAAAGATCCAGCTCCGAATTCTCCTCGATTTCCACGCCGATATTGTAAAGCTGCTTGATCGGCGCATTGCATGCAAGGAAATTGAGCGGCCTGGGCCCGAAGCTTATAATCTTTAAGTGCTGCAATCCTTCGATTGCTTTCGCGATCGGCACAAACTCATGGATCATATCCGCGCATTCCTGCGCATCGCCCACCGGGTACTCGGGAATATATGCCCTGATGTTGCGCAGTTTCAGGTTATAGCTTGCATTCAGCATGCCGCAGTATGCATCCCCCCTCCCCTGCACCAAATCATTCCCGCTCTCTTCTGCCGCCGCAAGAAACATCTTCGGTCCCTCAAAATGTTTGGCAAGCAGTGTTTCCGATATCTCCGGCCCGAAATTGCCAAGATATACTACCAGCGCATTGCATCCCGCCTTTTTGATATCTTCCAGCGCCTGCACCATATGTATTTCGCTTTCCACAATGCAGACCGGGCATTCATAAATTTCATCCGCTCCATACTTATCCGTATAAGCCTTGATTAATTTTTCCCGTCTCGTCGTTGCTAGACTCTCCGGGAAACAATCCCTGCTCACCGCTACGACTCCGATTTTTACTTCTGGCATTTGATTCATCTTTCTTCTTCCTTTCTGATTTATTTTTAGATTTTTTTGACTAAATCACATCTTTTTCTGATAAATATAGGAATGGTATCCAGCGGTGCATCTACTTCCACGCTTTGGCCTCCCCGATACTCTTTTCCGCTCGCATATTCTGCCCAATCTTCTCCTTCGGGCAGATATACGCTGCGGGAGAACTGCCCTTCATAAAGGATTGGCGCTACCAGGACATCCGATCCATATAAATATTCATCCTCAATATCCCAGCACACCGGGTCATCCGGGTACATATAGAAAAGGGTCCTCATTACAGGAGTTCCCTTTTCATGGGCTTCCTGCATGACCTTTCTTGTATACGGGCGCATCTTCTCCCTTAATTCCATATACTTTCTGCATATTTCATAAACCGCTTCCCCGTAGCTCCATACTTCATTGGCCGCGCCGGAACAGCACCCGGCTCCCCCCGTTGTTCCATATTGGGGCTGCCTCGGCTCCCTGTCCCCGTGAAGCCTCATGACCGGGCAAAAAGCCCCCCATTCAAACCACCGGGCAAACAGCTCCCGGAAACGTGGATCGTTGGGATCTCCGCCATGGAATCCACCGATATCCGTTGTCCACCAGGGAATACCTGCAATTCCCATATTCAATCCTGCGGCCAGCTGATTCCTCATGCTCTCAAAACTGGAAGCGATATCCCCCGACCATACAAGCGCCCCATATCTCTGGCTCCCGGCCCATGCGCAGCGGAGAAGATTCACAATATTCTCCTGCCCTTCCTTCTCCATACCTTCATAAAACGTCCTTGCATAATCGACAGGGTAGGTATTTCCGATCCTAAGGTTTGTGCCCTTGCAGTAGCGATAATTATCAAAATCGTATACCGTATATTCCGGCTCCGCTTCATCCAGCCAGAAAACTTTGATCCCCTTTTCGTAATAGTTTTTCTTTGCCTTCTTCCAGACATATTCCCTCGCCCCGGGATTAGTTGCATCGAAATGAATCGTTGCGCCTTGGAAATCCAGCCCTACGCGAAAGCCTCTCTCTGTCCGTATCAAAAACCCTTTTTCCAGCATTTCTTCGTAATTTTCACATGTTTTATCCACAGTCGGCCAAACGGATACCATTAATTCGATTCCCATCTCCTTTAATTCCTGTACCATGGCGTCGGGATCCGGCCAATATACCGGGTCAAATTTCCATTCCCCCTGTTTCGGCCAATGGAAAAAATCAATGACGATCAAATCGATCGGCAGTTTCCTGCGCTTATATTCCCTTGCCACTTCCAGAAGCTCTTCCTGCGTCTGGTAACGAAGCTTGCACTGCCAGAATCCAAGCCCATACTCCGGCATCATCGGCACCGTCCCCGCGACTGCTGCATAAGCTTCTTCTATCTCTGCCGGCGCATCTCCTGCCACCACCCAATAGTCCAATGCCCTCGTGGAATATGCTTCAAAGCTCATAATATTTTTCCCGAAAACCGCGCGTCCCACGCCCGGATTATTCCACAGGAACCCATATCCCAAAGAGGAAACTGCAAAAGGCACGCTTGCCTGGGAATTGCGGTGCGCCAGTTCCAGATCCAGGCCTTTCAGATCTAGATAAGGCTGCTGGTACTGCCCCATTCCATAGATTTTTTCTTCTTTATCCACCGATTCAAAACGCATGGTCAGATGATAATCCCCTCCCGGTATGGGTTTCCATTCCCGCGCCTCCACTTCAATCGCGCTGCATTTTCTATCCAATACATCCCTTCGGTTCCTGCAATATTCTTCCAGCAGCAGCTTCCCGTCCGAGCGGTAAATCATAATTTTACCCAAATGTGTTATCTCGGCGTAAATCTTCCCATTTGCGATCCGCGCCCCCCGTTCCGTAAAAGTAATTTCGCCCACGGCGTTTCCCCTATGGTAAAGCGCCCAATCCTCTTCCGGCATCTTATCTTCCTTCGTCGCCCGGACACGAAGCGCATTCTGCCCCCAAGCCTCTATCCACACCTCTTCCGCATCATAACGGAAAACCAATTTCCCATCTTTACAATCCAACATACCTCATCCTCCTCCAATCCTTTCATTCTCCTAACCCCCATGCCGCCTTCCAGCGCTGCCAACAGGAAGAATGCCCGCACTTTGGGCATCCTTCGGTGTGAGAAGACTTGCGAAGCAAGTCTAGAGTTTCTCCGCGAAGCAGCCTCTGCTGCGAGTGGTTAGAAACTCTTCTCACGCTAACCTTCATGATTACGCTTCGCGGAATCACAAATCTTGATGAAAAATGCCGTATTTCAGGCATTTTTCGGTGTGAAAAGCGGTTCGCTTCGCGAACCCTAGAAGTTCTTGGCGAAGCACCCACTGGTGCGAGCCTTAGAACTTCTCTTCACACTAACCTTTGACCGCTCCGCTCGTCATGCCGCTCACGATATATTTCTGCATAAAAATGAAAATTAACGCCACCGGGATAATTGTTACAACTGCAAAAGCAGTCAGGTAACTCCACTTCGTTCCGTATTGCCCCATAAAATTAAAAATACCCGCTGTAATCGGCCGTTTCTCCTGATCCAGAATAAACGTCATTCCATATGCAAGATCGCTCCATGCATAGAGGAAAGAAAAGATAGCGCATACCATAACGCCCGGTTTGGCGATTGGGATCAATATCCGAACAAATGCGGTAAACTTATTACACCCATCCAAATAAGCCGCCTCCTCCAAATCCTTCGGTATGGAAGCAAAATAATTTTTCAGTATCAGCACGGAAAACGGAATCCCTATCGTTGCATCTGCCAGCACGGCCGCGATCCATGTATTGTATACATGCATATTTTTAAACATAATAAACATCGGTGTCAATAATACCGATACCGGGAGCATCTGCGTCACTAAAAACGACAACAGCATAAGCTTCCTTGCCCGGAAACGGTATTTTGCAATCCCATAAGAGGCCGGCACAGCCAGCACAACCGCGATTCCAGTTGCTCCAAGCGATATCAGAAAACTGTTCGCAAAAGAGCGGAACATATTAAAATCACCGGTTTCCACTTGTGCCGCATAGGATTTCAGATTAAGGATGTGCGGATAAAACGTCGGTGGATTTTGGAAGATCTCCTGTTCTGTCTTTAAAGAAGTGATGAGCGCCCAATACAGCGGAAACAGAAGAATGCACAAAAGCAGCACCGAAATGGCACTATATAAAATATTTTTCTTTCTCGTCAGTTTCTTTTCTTCATCCATTACGATTCCTCTCCTTCCGTTGTCGCTTTAATATAAAAGACGCCCACGATCAGCAAAATCACCAGCAGCACATTTGCCACCGCAGAGCCTTTGCTGTATTTAAACATCTCAAATGACAATTTATAAGAATACGTGGACAGCATATGCGTGGAGTTAACCGGCCCGCCGCTTGTCATAACATAGACCAGGTCATACACTTTGAATGTATAAATAAAGCCCAGAATCAGCACCGACTCGATCGTCGGTTTCAACAGCGGAAGAGTAATGCTGAAAAATGTCTGCGTTTTATTCGCGCCGTCAATAGAAGCGCTCTCGTACAGTTCTTTTGGAATCGTCGTAAGGCCAGTGGAAATCAGTATCATATTAAAAGGTATGCCGATCCATACATTGGCACAAATCAGGGCGAACATCGCCGTTTGCGGCGTGGTCAGCCATTCGATGTTCTTATCAATCAAATGGAGGCTTCTTAAAATATAATTCATAACGCCGATATCCGTAGCAAACAAAAGCTTAAACATCAATGCCGTAACTGTCACCGGGATCATCCATGGCACCAGCAGAATTCCCCTGACTGGTTTTGCAAAGGAAAATCTCCGGCTGAAAAAAAGCGCCAGCGCAAAACCAATGACAAACTGAAAAAACAGACACAAAACTGTATAGCGAAGCGTATTAAACAAAGAAGTCCGAAATACGCTGTCCCGGAAAAGCTCCATATAATTATCAAACAGAATGAAATTCTTGGTTCCGCGAACCAGGTTCCCCGCACTTACATCCTGAAAACTCAAAATAATGTTGCGTATGATCGGATAGCCCACAAAAACCAGCATATATACGAAAGCTGGCAGGACAAATAATATCCCCGCATTATCATAGCGGAATATTTTCTTTATTTTTCCCATAAAATGCCTCCTTCTAGCATAACTTTCAGCATACAAAAAAGCTGCTGCACAGATTGATTATGTAATATTCCGTGCAACAGCGATTTCTCATTTCTTATTTTACGATGCCGTCAATCGTCGTCTGGGCTTCCGCTGCCGCATCTTCCGGCGTCGCAGTTCCTGTAATAACCTGATTGAACGCCAGTGAAATTGCATCCGATACACTCGGCCACTCTGCCAGAGGCCCCCTCGGCATTGCATAATTCAGTTCTTCTACAAATGGCTGATACGGAGAATCCGCTTCAAACTGGCTTTCTGCGATTGCCTTGTCAGCAGAGATATATCCGAACTTATCCATCAGGAATTTTACTTTCTCTTCAGAGGTTGCATAAGTAAGGAAATCCAAAGCGCCTTCCACATTGCCCCCATTGATTACCGCATAGTTCTCGCCGCCGAGTACGGAAGAATACTGGGAATCCTTCGGAATCAGCGTCACCTTCCAGTTCAGCTCCGGCGCTTCCTTCTGCATGGTAGGAATCTGCCACGGGCCATTCTCCATCATCGCCACATTGCCCGCAATAAACTGGTTCATCACATCCCCCTGCGTCCAGTTGATGCATTCTTTGCTCATAACCCCTTCATTCACAAGATTCTGGATAAATGTCAAGGCACGGATGCCATTCTCGCTGCCAATGCTGTAAGAATCGGCTCCCGTTGACCAGAGCCAGGGAACAAAGTTAAATGTGCCTTCTTCATTCTGCACGCTGCAAAGCGCAAGGCCGGTAACGCTATCGGTAGTTAATGCTTTTGCCGTGTCCATCAGCTCATCCCATGTGGAGGGCGCTTCCCGGCCGGCTTCCTTCAACATATCTTCGTTATAATACAAAGCCAGGCAGTTGACCCCAAATGGCACGCCGTATAAGTTCCCGTCTACCGTGCAGGAATTTACCGCTCCTTCATAATAGCTGCTTACATCGAACTTTCCTGTCAGATCCTCGAAAATCCTCATTTCCACATAAGAAGCATGATCCGGCGAATCCAAAATAGCAATATCAGGAAGTTCATCTGCAGAAGCGCCGATTGATAACTGTTTTTTGAAATCTGCAAACGGCACATATTTTGCAGTCACCTGGTAATTCCCCTGGGATGCGTTATAGTCCTGGATTACCTGGTCCAATGCGACCTGATGCCCTTCGGTTTCCCAATAATACCAAATAGTTACTGCCTCTGCCTCGCCAGCCGCAGCCGCTTCCGCATTCTGCTCTTCTGCTTCCTCTGCCTAGCTTTCTTCTTCAGCGTCCGCATTGCCTGCTGTACTTTCCGTATTTGCCGCATCCCCTGCCTGACCGGAAGAACCGCAGCCCGCCATCAAACCAACGGTTATTGTCAGCGCTGTCAATAGCGAAATCAATTTTTTTCTTTTCATCCTTCTCCTCCTTTAAACCCTTTCGCACTGGGTTTTCCTTTTGATAGGTTTATCATACAACCTTTTCCTTTTTTTCAAAACGGTAGAAAAATGAAAAAGGATAAATAATCTAAGCTGTTTACCGATTGGATTTCCGATACTCCGCAGGCGACATTCCAACATACTCTTTGAAAACCCTTGCAAAATATTTCGCATCCGCGTAACCAACTTTTTCCGCGATCTCATACTGCTTCAGCTGCGTCCCTATCAGCAGCTCTTTCGCCTTCGACAGGCGGTAATTGCGGATATAGGCGCTGAAGTTTTCCCCAAGTTCTTTATGGAACTGAGCGCCTAAATACTCCTGCGTCAGATTCAGCCTGTCCGCAATTTCGCTCAGCGTAATGCCGTCCGCATAAAATTCATGAATCATGCTCTGCGCTTTTTTTACCGCCAGGCTCACCATCCCTGCCTTCTGGCCGGAAAAATCCATATGGCAGAGCAATTCCTCATAAGTCCTTTGTAGCTCATCCTCTGTCTTCGCACCCATAATGCGGTTCAGCAGCCTTTTCTGGTCAATTTTTTTATAGTCTATGCAATCTACTTCTTTTGCAATATTCAACACCGACCATTGGAAACGCACATAAGATTCTTTGATCTCTTTGGGCAAATAAACCCGTCCATCCTTAAAATAATGATGGAACCGGCGGATGATCTCCCAGACCTTCTCTTTTTCACCGGCGCAGATGGCTGCTTTTATCTGGTTTTCCAAATCTACCGGGTAGATGCAAATTTCTGTCTGAATATCCGTAACTTTCGGATAAGAAATCAGGACTTCATCTCCTAGGACAATATTCCAATCCATATAGGGCAATAATTTCTGATATCCTTCCCTGATCTCCCGGATTCCCTGCACTTCCAGCATCCCGTAACTGATTTCCCATTTCTGCCCGCCCCTCTTCTGGAATAAAATCTGATTCTGGTACCAGCGTTCTATTTCCTGCCTGGAAGAATAATGATAAAGCAAGGCAAGAATTACCTTGTCATATTCCATATCAACGAAACAATATTCCAGTTCCTTTTGCTGCAGCAGGCGACACATCTCCTGCCGCTTCCGTCCGCGCCCGCTCTCAAAATCATCCCCCATATAAATGAGCAGTTCTATCACAGGCATATCCTGTAATATCCCATATTTCTTATCTAAGAATTCTTCCATCTGCCTGTCCACGAACGAAGTTCCATATAAAACGCCGGATACAATATTTTCCAGATTTCCCATGGTATCCGGAGTCCTTTTTTGTTCCTGCTCATACAGATTTTGTATCTTTCGTATGGTCTGGACAAATTCCTGAACATCAACAGGCTTAATCACGTAATCGCACACCCCTAATTTAACCGCCTGCTGCGCATAGCTGAATTCCGAATAAGCGGTCAAAACAATGACTTTCGGGAACATGCCCGTTTCCTGTACTTTCGCAAGCATCTCCAGTCCGTCCATAACCGGCATTTTGATATCGGTGATTACCAAATCCGGTTTCTGTTCCTTTATACAGGACAGCCCTTCCTGCCCATTGCCGGCAACGCCCAAAATCTTTATCTCTGGGAACATCTTTTCCATCAGTTTGCAAAGGCCTTCCCTGATCAATATTTCATCCTCTACCACTACCGCCTTCATGACTCCTTTGCACCTCCTGAAACCGGAATCCAAATCTGCACCGAAGTTCCCTGCCCCGGCTGGCTTTCTACCACAACTTTCGCCCTTTCCCCATAATACATCCGAATTCTCGTAATGGCATTTTCCATTCCGATATGATTCCTGTCATCCGTCTGCCGAAAAACTCCCGCATTCATTTCCTGCACGATTTCAGACGGGATTCCGCAGCCGTTATCTTTGATTTCTATTTTTATAAAATCCTGTTCCCGTTTCATATCCATATACAGGCTGTGCGTTCTGTCTACGCCCTCAAATCCATGCAATATCGCATTTTCCACAAACGGCTGTAACAGTAGTTTGTGAATGAATATACCCATAATTTCGGGTTCCACATTAATACTGCAATGAAAGGAATTTTTCAATTTCATCTGCTGTAAAAAAATATATTGCTTCAGCCAATCCACTTCATCTTTGATCCTAACGATGCCATTGCTGTCCGAAATCCCATACCGCAGAATCCGGGCAAGGGTTGCTATCATATTGCTGATTTCATATTCGTCCTTATCAATCGCCATCCAATTGATGGTATCCAGCGTATTATACAAAAAGTGGGGATTGATCTGCGCCTCCAGCGCCGCGATTTCTGCATTTTTCTGCTTTTCCACAGAATTTTTCAGTTTATCCATCATGGAATTAAATTCTTCCGCAATCATTTCAATCTCCGTCGGACGTATCTTGTCCGGCTTTACACGAACCGCCAAATCTCCTTTTCCAGCCTTTCTCATGGTTTCCACCACCCGTTTTATGGAACCAGTCATCCGCGTCACTTGGCTGACCATAATGAGCAGAACCGCCAAAAGAGACAGCAATATAGTAAACCCCAGCATTTTTTGCTGGCGGTGAAGCCCCTTTACAAGCTCGTCCTGGTTCGTTGCACGGATGATTTCCCATCCTGTCTTTTCATCATAAACGGAATAAATGGACAATTCCCCATTTCCCAACATGCCTGTTTCCTCAGCAATCTGCCGATAGGCCGTTTTCTTCTCCTCTTCTGCTGCCCGTTCCGAAACGATGGGTTTTCCAACTTCATCCGAGTTAAAGCAGGATACCAAATATCCGCTTCCATCCACGATAAAGTTCATTCCGCTTTCTGTCGGCACCGAACAAACTTCCTCCAAAAGCTTCACATCAATGCTTACCACAACAATCCCGCATTTTTTCGGTACATCCCGATAATCGATAATCCGATGCCCTATGTGGAACAGATAGCAGGAATTGCTGCCGAAAACTACTTTTTTCCCGGTGGAGAAAAGATGTGTCTTATTGTCACTATTGATTTCCTCATACAGTTCATTCTGGGACAAAGGCATGCTGTCCAGCCATGACGTATGCGTCGTGGATGCCGTCAGCTGGTCATAAAAAGCCAATTCCCCGCTTTCGGTAATAATCGCTATGGACTTCACATAGTCTTTTGTATAAAACAGCCCTCTCAGCGTTTTTCTAAGCTTCTTCCTGTTATTCGCCACATCCTCGCCGGCATTGATCTCGTCAACCAACTCCACAATGTAATCATCCGTATAGACCTGAAACAAGATATCCTCATACGAATCCAGCCATACATCAAGGCTTACTTTCGTCTGCTCCAGGTTAGCCCTCGTCATGCTTTCCGCATTATGCCGTACTAATTTTGACGTATTATAATAATATACAATATTTACAAGAAGAATTGGAATAATCGATGTAACAACAAATGCTGTCACCAGCCGGATTTTAATACTTTTTCTGTCAAGCTTCCTTATTTTCATGGCATATCCTCCCCTGTTCTATTATAACGGCTGGATTCCATGAAGAAATAGGACATTTATGAAAAAGGATAAAATATATCGTTTTATTCCTCCAGCTCCACCCCCGCTGCCTCCCGTGCCTGCATACCGGTTTCCCCATACAGCACCTTGGCCAGCACATGGGCCAGCGGATCGCAGGCATTCATAATTTCCTCGACCGTATTGGTCTGCGCGCCCAGTTCGATCAGCATGCACTTTTCCCGCAAATGCATGTTATAGCGGTATGCCTTCAGATAAATTCTCCTGGCAAGCCCCGGATAATATTCGTTGCAAGCGACCTGGGCCTGGAACGAAAAGGCCAGGTTGTCGTCCACATAAGGATTCTCCAGATAAGTAATATCCCCGTTTTTCCTTGTTCTGCTCAAACCGTTAAAAAACATAAACTGAGCCGTGGGCCGCCCTTGTAAATTCACGACCAATTTCCTCCCCTCTGCCACCGCATCCCGGTGCAGATCGATCACTACCTCAATGGAGGGATTTTCGGCAAGTATCTGTTCGATCGCCGGAAGCGAATTAGAATAAGCATAATCCCTCGCTTCCACGTCATACTCCCCCTTATGGTGCAGCACGTTGAAGCCATATTTTTCCGTCAGTATCTGCGCCAGCCTGTCGCCGGCCCCTACGATCGTCGTAGACGCATCCCCGGCCACGGAATCCACGAACCCTTCCTGGGAATGGGTATGGTAGATTAATATTTGCGGTTCGTCCCCGCTTCCTTTCAAAGCCATATCCTTTCCCAGCAGATTTTCCAGGTTCAGCTGTTTGTCCGTGATCGAGGTAGTGCTGTCAATGGCATAAAAAGCAGAGACGATGTCCTCATACTCCTTCAACCCGTCCCAATCATATGTATAACTTTTGTTCAAAGCCTTCTGGAACTCCTTCGCCTCCTCCGGTTCCTCCTCAGGCGCTTCCTCCTCCTGCATGCTTTCATTATAAGAATTATTTTCCTCCCGCATGGCCCTTTCCAGGTCCCCGTCTATGTGAAGCGCATCCTCATCGTATTCCAGCGAGCCGTCTTCCACCCCTTTCCTGTCCTCATCCGTTCCTTCTTCACGGATCAACAGATCATAAGTATCCTCGTCCTCTATGCTGACCTGGAATCCCTCCTGTTCTTCGCTGTACTTATACAGCGGCACGCTCCTTAACAGCAATCCTTCCAGCAGTTCCAATGGATTCCCGTGTATGCCCGTCTCTTCTTCCATAAAAGCAAAAACAGGCAGATATGTCCGGTTCATCTGCCCCTGCATCCAAACGGCCGCCTTCCCCCAAAAACCGCTCTCTTCCCTATCTTCCTTAGAAGAAAACGCGGAAAAAAGCATGCAAAGGACTGCAGCCCCTATCAGGGTTCCTATGCAGCCATTTACTATTTTTTGCTTTATTTTTTTTCTCTTCTCTTTATTCCCGAAATACAACCATGCCACCTCTTTGCCTGTACATAAACTGTACCAGGTAATTATATGCCGGAAAAAAGATTATAATTCCAACGCCTCATTGATCGCGTCGCATATAATATGACTGATCTGCTTCACTTGGTAATCCACGTCCTTGCTCGTCACATACATATTGTTCAGCTCTGCCAGGTTGGAAGGCGCCTTATCCGCCAGGGCATCATTGACAATCGTAGCCGCATCCACCACGGTAGGGACGCCGATCGCGATCACGGGCGCTCCCAAGCTCTCCTCCGTCAAGGCATTTCTATGGTTCCCCACCCCGGAGCCGGGATGGATCCCCGTATTGGTAATCTGTATCGTACGGTTCAGGCGCTTCGTGGATCTGGCCGCCAGCGCATCAATGACGATAACAATGTCCGGCTTTGTCTGCTCCACCACGCCCTTTATGATCTCCGCGCTCTCCATCCCGGTCTTTGCCATGACCCCAGGCACAATACTGCTCACCATATGCATGCGGGACTTGCTGTACGCCGCCTTCCCGTACTCCTTCACCACATGGCGCGTAATAAACAGATTATCTGCCACATTGGGTCCCAAAGCGTCAGCCGTCACATCGCGGTTGCCAAGGCCCACGATCAATATGGACTGTTCTTTTTCCGCATCCGGTATAATATCCTTTAACTGCTTTGCCAGCTCCGCAGATATTTCCTGATGGTAATTTTCTTCCGGCTCCACCATGCCCGGCGCTTCCAGCGTTACATACACACCCATGGGTTTTCCCATGGCTTTTGCGCCGTTCTTTGACTCGATTACCACTTTGGTCACTTTGATTTCACTTTTTTCGTCATAGGTCTCTTCCACCCTGACTCCCCGGATGCCGTCCTCCGATTCTTTGATGCTCTCACGAGCCTCCAGGGCCAGATCCGTCCTTACCTGAAAACAACTCATCTGTCCATTCCCAAACCTTTTCTTTGTTTAATTTATGCAGGCCAAAATTTGATTGCCCCAAAAACTTTCGATAGCCATATTTTTTGCAAAAATAAACAAAATATGTATTGACATACCGAAAGTCTTACTCTACAATATTATACGTATGTTTGCATTAAAACGTCCGTGTCCGCATTTAATGAAACATTCCCGTAAAACTGATAGATTAATCACAATAGGAGGTGTGGGTCTTGGCTAACATCAAATCTGCGAAAAAAAGAATTTTGGTAAACAGAACCAAAGCTGCAAGAAATAAGTCGATCAAAACTGGCGTGAAAACAGCTGTCAAAAAGGTAAGGGCTGCCATCGAGGCAAACGATAAGGCTGCGGCAAGCGCCGCTTTAGTGGCCGCTACTTCAACCATTGACAAAGCGGTGACAAAAGGCGTATTCCATAAGAATACCGCTTCCAGAAAAATATCCCGTCTTGCTCAGGCTGTAAACAAGATGGCTTAATTCTGGGCCAGGTTATTGGATTCTAAAATATAAGAAAAGTAAAACCCTCCATATTACCGTCGTGTGGAGGGCTTTTTGTTGCTTTATAAGGTTGATGCATCGTTTGCTAACAATAATAATGGATTTCTCCAAAATAATCATACCACTTATTTATTACTTCCGTACTACGGGCTTCTACCATACGCATCATATTTCTTAAAGTTTTCTCTGGAATCTTTGACTTATTATGGCACAAATAACATCTGCCGCTTTTTGTAATCCATATTTTCGTCGCATTTTCCCCTGGACTTCCACTTCGAAAATTCCATAATCAAATGCGCGCTGGACTCAATAATTTCCTGAAATCGTTCTATATCTGCATTCGAATAAGCATATATATCCTCCCATTTATATTCTGGCAGCCAACAAACAGCATGGCGAAAACATACTTTCTCATCAGGTGTTTCTATATATACTTTTACTCTTCCATCCTGTTTCATTTCAGAATGTGTAATCTCTGTATTATCATTTAACGTCATATATGGATACATCATAATATTATCTCCAACCCCATTTATTCCTTTTACTATTAAGTATATATACCGGTTGATACATCGTCAATAGCCAGTCAGACATAAAAACTATTCGGTCACATGTTTTTGCAGTCTTAAACGTTTAATTCTTTTTCCGATAGAAGAATAATCCAGCATATATCCACTCATCTATTCTAAAATAAGTGATTGTGAAACTAGCAACCTTGCTGAATATTCTCACAACGTTGAGTTCCGCAAACAGCTCTATAGGATCCCCCTCCGGTATTTTCGGTTGGGGATTTTTTTCTTTATCCACATAGAGTTTTAATTCCATCGATGCTCTGCCACTCTGCGCTGCCGTCTCTACCTGCTATGCCCGCCTCCTCCATGATGTCCGCCATGGCTTCCTCCGCCGCCACCGCTTCCCCCGCTGCCGCCGCTGCTTCTCTCGATATGCCTTTTGGTGACGATCTTATTGATAAAAACATCTTCCCTTCTATACATTTGAGGGCTTCCATTCACATAAGCAGTAGGAACCACCGTCTTTTTCCCCTTTTTATAGCTCCAATGGACAATAACAAAAATAACCATGGACAAAGCCGCAGCTGCCAGCGGCAGCCAGTAAGGCAGCTCGAAGGAGAATACCCCTCCGCCCGACATATCATGGTAAAAGCAGTCAATATATGTCTTGTACGCCCGGTAAGGATCTTTTTCCACATAACGGTATACATTGTCCAGCAGATGGTCGATACGAGCCGCCGTATATTTCTCATCTGCCCTTCCGACTGTAGTCAGCCATGTATATACCCTTCCATCGCTTTCCCTGTACCAGTTGTCCACCAAAAGAACGCCGTCCCCGATGGGCCTGTCGTATCCAAACGCGTTGGAATCATAAAAATCCTCCGCATAAACACGGACAAATTCCTCATATGGCACACGGGGTTCTTTTTCCCTGGCATATTCCTTTAAAGATTCGTTCAGTGTAACGAGGACGATATCGCAGCCCGTCTGTTTTTCCCTTTTTGCAATCAGATTGGTCAGTTTTTCTTCCTCTGCTTCCGAAAGCACATCCCCATAGTCAAAAACCCTCTGCCCTGTCAGGCATTCTTCATTTGCCCGATCCGGGAACGATTTCGTTCCATGCAGCAGATTCAGCCCCGCATAAATAACGGCCAAAGTTCCCGTTACGATAAATATCCATCGAAAATAACGAATGTATTGTCTCATTCCACTCCTCCACACCCCTCTGCCCTGCAATGCTGCAAAATAGATGCCCCGTTGCTTGCAGCAAAGTTGTTGACACTTCCCATCCCTACAAGATCTCCATGATTCCGATCAGGAAAGACAAAGCCGCCCATACAGCAGCGAATACCGTGCCGCCGTATGCCAGCACTTTTTTCTTCGATACCGGAGTAGAACCGATGATCTTGCCGGTCTGCCCGTTCACATAAAAAGGATAATCCTTTCCCTGGTACTTATAAAGATAGCGCCATACCGGAAGAAGGGCATAATTGGCTTCCTTCCTGTTTAAACGGATATCCTTATGCTCGGGCATCAGGGAAGTATAGCCGTTCAGCGTTTCTTTCAACAAGATATCCGCGTCGTTTTCCGCTTTCCTCTTCGCCCTTTCCTCCAGGCTGTCCGCCCCTTCATTATAAATCTCGCCATAAAAGCCGGACATATATTCTGCCTGGAATCCCTTCAGCGCATGATAGTCAAAAGGCTCCATCAAATCCATGACATCGTCCGGCATCTCTATGGAAGCATCCACAGGCACCTTCCTAAAATCGATCCCCATGTCCCTCCCCACGCGGTAATAAGAAGTCTCCGTATACTCCGTATCCCCTCCGGTCCATACCCTGACTTTCGTTCCTTTTCCTATATAATTGATATCGGCTTTATAATCATACAGCCAGAAAGGAACATACATCCCTTTCATTTCTTCCAGAGTCGATTCCGCCAAAAAAGTTCCCGGCGTAAAAACGCGGCTTTTGAACTCCTCTTTCAGAAGTTCCACCGCGCGTTTCATTCCGATCTGAAAGGGCAGCACCAAATGTGGTTCATATTCTCCTTCCACCCTTTCATCCAATATAATATAACTCCCGCAATACTCGCATTTGCAGGTAGAATTGTATTCCTTTATTTCCAAAGGCGCACCGCAGTTGACGCATTCTGCCTTTTTGCCAGCGCCCTCGATTTCCCCGCTGTCAATCCCGTCACAATGGGGACAATACATCTTCCCCCGCTCCGGGCTGTATACCGCATTTCCCCCGCAATTTTTACATCGGAACAGCATATCCTCCCCCCTATCTCAGTAAATCGTTCGGTCTCTCCCCGCTTCTTTTCCCCGATACAGCTTCTTATCGACATCATTCACAGAATAATCGATGCCGCGTTCAAAATCGAATTCGCTCAGCCCAAAAGTCATCGTCACCTTTATCACATGTTCATTGTAATGTATTTCCATCCTTTTCATCTTCCTGTTCAGGTCATTTAAAAACATCATCGCCTCATCGCCGTTCATATGATGAAATGCAAAAAGGAATTCCTCCCCGCCCCAACGGCTTATTGTCCCTTTGTTCTCTATATTGCTCAGGAAAAGGGATGACAGGCGTTTCAACACCACGTCGCCGCATTCATGCCCGTAAGTATCATTAATATGCTTAAAAAAGTCAATATCCCCCAAGGCGATCGACATGCTTTCTATATGACCGTTTTGATATGCCCGTATCTTTTTTTCCAAAAATTCCCTCATGCTCCTCCTGTTCAACAGTCCAGTCAACGGATCTATGGAGGCCAGCCTGTGAAGCTTTTCATTATACTGGATCAGTTTCTGCTCCATTTCCATAGAATCCTTTGTAAACACCGCCAAAATCCCTGTAATGCCGATAAAGACAAATATCGTGTTAGCAATCTGGTAAACGGCGCTTACTTCACTTCCCAAAACATACCTGGGTTCATACTGCCTGGTAAAGCTATACAAAGCAAGCCGAAACAGGCAGGCTGCGGCGCTCATCAAAAGCTTCCATGGCAGCCTGCGGTAACTGATCGTAAACCCAAGCACAAGAAGAACAAATATAAAATGCTGTATCCCGCAATCCCATCCAAACTGCCGGATAAAAATAAAAATCCATATGGCCGTAAACAATACCGAAAAATAAACGGCCAGCTTCGTATCGTTCATATATGTAGTATAAAATGCCAGACCGTATACGCTGAAGCACATTAACAGCATCACCAAGGGAGTCCTTTCCCCCACCACGAAAAATATCCCCAGCAGGCACAGAAAATAAACGCACATAATGAGCGCATTCAACCGCAATATCACTGATACCTTTTTTGTTTCATTTTCATTTTCCACATCTTTAAATATCATTGCGATGAATCTTTGAATCATTCCCTGTCCTCCGAACCCTTTGCTCCTTGATGTCTTATCGATATTCAACGACTATTATAACTCAACTGACAAAGTTTATCAATTTTCTTTTCGTATTTATTCAATGTTTTATACCGAAAATTAATGTCGGGCAGATTTTGTACTTTATTTGTCAAATAACTGCTGGCATCAGCCCAGGTAATTCACAGCCAGGATAGCGCTCCCAAGAACGACAAGCACGGCCCCGGTAGCGCGGTTCAACGTCTCCGCGCTCGCTTTATTGGCAAATTTCGCCGCTATCCTCGCCCACAGAAGCGTGGAGAACACGCAAAACACAAGGCAAAGCATGTCCGGCATTCCTCCGATGGCAAAATGGCTCGCCGCCCCTGTAAAAGCGGTGAAAGCCATAATAAAGACGCTCGTTCCTACCGCTGTTTTCAGTTCATATCCCAGTACGCTCGTGAGCAGAAGAAGCATCATCATCCCGCCGCCGGCGCCGACAAATCCACAAATGAAGCCGACCGCCATACCGCTTGCTGCCGATTGAATGATCCTTTTTTTCATGCTGACCGCTCCCATTGACTCCTTTGTCGCCATCACAGGCTTTACAATAAATTTAATTCCTAAAAGCAAGGTCATAAACACGGAAAAGCTTCCCATCGTCGTATTCGGCACAAGGCTTGCCGCCCAGCTCCCCACCAGCGTAAACAGCAATACAGATACCATCATCACCAGCCCGTTCCGAATATCCAGATTCTTGTTTTTCCCATAAGTATAGGCGCTGACCGCGCTCGCCAGCACATCGCTGGCCAAAGCGATCCCCACCGCCTCATATGCAGGAAGATCCAGAAACGTGATCAGCATCGGACTGATCACCGCCGCAGCGCTCATGCCCGCAAAACCTGTCCCAAGACCGGCCCCTATTCCGGCTAAAAAGCAAATCAATAATTTATACATCCGTCTCATCCTCCTTTAAATACCGATGGATATTATCTAACATCCGTGCGTTGATTCTTTTCATCCCTTCTATTTCTTCCCCGGATATTCCTTCAAACATAATCCCCATGAACTTTTCCTGCGCTGCCTTTCCATCTTCAATAATCCGGGATGCTTCCCCGCGTATATGCAGATGGGCTGTTTTTCGGTTTCCATCCCGGTACTTCTTTTCTATCCATTTTCGTTTTTCTAATATCTTAACAGCGGAAGATACCTGGGATTTGGACAAATACCGAATTTCTACAATATCCGAAGCGGTATCAAAGAGAGGGTTATTGGCCAGAAAAAGCATAATATCCAGTTCCATACGTGTAATCTTATATTTTTCGCATACCCCTTCCACGCACTTCGAGTAAAGGGACTTAATTGCATGATGATGTTCCCATGGATTTAATAGCACCTTATGCGTCCTCCTTTCCATTCTCATTTTGTTCTTTTTAGAACAATATTAACTCATTATAAAAAAATGTCAAGAGGGGAGGGGAGGTTCTGCGGTTCTGCACAACCAGCCATTTAAACAGTTCCATCTGATTGCAGATTCCAGCAGCCTCCCCGCTGCAAATGCCTTGTTTCTCCGATTCTACAATTCCCGCAAAATCATCTGAAGCAGCATGATATGATATTCTTCATCTTTGACGATCCTCTCCAGCACCGCATTGACGCAGTCGTCCTTTATCATTTTCATATGCATTTCATACTGCCGGATTGCTTCCTTTTCCGACTCTATGCCCGCCAGAAGCATCTTCTTCATCTGTTCCGGCAAAACCAAATATTCCGGCGTCCACATCATACGCCTTCCATTGCGGCCCTTTGCCGTAAAATCCACATTGCCTCCAAGCAGAACGATCAGCTCGCCCAGCTTCTGCAGATGCATCATTTCCGCCATAGCGATTCCCAGAATCGTCTTCGCGACGGAACAGCTCTCCCCGGATATTCTGTTTTCATTATTAATATACTGAGCGATCGCCGAAAGCTCCGACACCGCGCCGCAATAATCCACGCCGAGCAAATCGGCATATCCCTGGTTTTTTTCCCTGACCTGGACCGGCGGATAAGGCAGATCCGCCATAGCCGGCCTGATTCCTGCAAAATTGCATGTATTAACGAATGAGTTTCTTTTTTCTTCCAAATGAACAATCTCCAATATACTATCTTATAAGATAATATATTGGAGACCGTAAAAAAGGTTCTTTCCTACCAGCTTTTCTTCAATTTTATATTCCAGTCCAGGCGGTAAGGGCTGTCAGGTTCTTCCAACAGCATTTCATAGACCATCCTTCGGAAATCGCTGCCTTCTTCCGCCCAATATTCATAACCCATCATATAGCTGTCCGTAAAGTCATCCCAAGAGTCAAATGCTTTCTGCGTGATCAGCGCTATTTCCAAAGATTTGTCCAGCGCCTCCTCCGCTTCATAATAACCTACATAATAAAAGCTGGACATCAGCATGATAGCGCGGCTGTAATCCCATGCAGCAATAGCATCTTGACCTTTTTCTTCATAAGCTTCATAAAACCGCTTGTACCTCTCCGCTTCCGTTTCGTCCATTCCATAGTTCTCGCAAAGAAAGCTTTCCCGTTCTTCTTCCGGCACGCCGCCAAGCCCATCCGCTTCCAGCCTTTCCATTTCCTCCGCAAATTTCCCCCGGTGCCCTCTGCTGACCAACCGGTTCCATTTTTCATCTGCCGAAGCCCGGTCCGTAATCCCCCATTGTCTGGAAAGCATATTTTTATCCGCTTCTATCGATGCCATATTGGCTTCCGCCCCTCCAAATATCAAATAACTCATTCCGTTCAGGCTCGTCAGCACCGCATGGGTTCCATTCATCCAAAGAATCGTATCCGTCATTTCCACCATCGGCCGGTCTAACTCCTCCGGCGCATTTTCCTGCAAAGAAGCGCATACGCCCCGGATGTAACCCATCTTATCTTCATCGATAGACTTTGCCGCATAAACAATGGCGTAATAAGCATAATCCGTTTCTCCGTAAACGAGATACCCCTCCCCGTCTATATTTTCCATATCCAGTTTGCAGCGATAAGCCTCTAACCCAGTCAGGCCAGGTACTGCGCCGGCACCATCCAGCTTTTCCAGCTCCGAAACCCGGCAGACCGTTTTTACGGCTTCCTGCATATCTTCCAGGCCGAAAAGCTCCCTCCCCTTCACGGACTGCAGCACCATGACCCCGTCCTGCCCGTTTCTATTGGATGCCCCGATCCAGTTATCCATTCCCGCATCCTTCTGCCGCCAATCCTCTGCCAGCAGAATGCTCACGCTTCCGTCCGCCGAATAAAACTGCTTCTCAGGAATCCCCTTCCCCCCGCATCCCGCCGCCATCGCCGCAACAAAAATGACAAGAATTACCGTCCATATCCTCTTTTCGCTCTTCATCGCATCCCCCGTCCTATCCCAATTAAATAACCATCCCTTCTTCTGCCCGAAAAAGATTTGCCGGGAAAATCCAACAATTTCCCCGGCAAATATCTCCACGCCACTGCTGTATGGCAACTCAAATCTGTGCGGAAAAATGCCGCTTTTCAGGCATTTTTCGGTGTGAGAAAGACTTGCAAAGCAAGTCTTAGAAGTTCTTGGCGAAGCACCCACTGGTGCAAGCCTTAGAACTTCTCTTCGCAATGCTACCAAGTTTTCTCCAGCGCCAGATTCCAGTCCAGCTGGTAAGGGCTGTCAGGCATAGCCTTCAGATCTTCATAAACTCCCCTTCTCTCATCGCTGCTTTCTTCTGCCCAATACTCATATCCTACCATATAACTGTCCATAAAGGCATCCCAGGAACCATAAGCGGTCTGGATCACGCTCGCCACTTCCAAAGCCTTGTCCAGGGCCTCTGTTTCCGTATAGTATCCAGCAATGTAGCAGTTCGCGATAACCGATACCGCACGGCTGTAATCCCATGCAGACATCACATCTATTCCCTTTTCATCATAAGCCGCATAAAAATCCGCATACTGCTGCGCGGTCTCATCCGTTATACCCGTATAATTGTTGAGCAGATAATCCGCCCTTTCCTCTTCCGGTATCTCGCCAAAGCCGTCCTCGGCCAGCATATCCATCGTTTCCGCAAAGTCCATGCGGTGGCCTTCGCTGATCAGCCATTCGATCGTCTCATCCGCCGATGCCTTGTCTGTCACATCCCACCATTCGGACAGCATGGACTGCTGCAGCGACATGGAATCATCGTTGGCCGGCATGCCGCCGAACATGTTATAGTCCCATCCGTTCAGCGCGGTCAGAACCGCATAGGTTCCGTTGATCCAGCGGATCGTATCCGTTGCTTCCACCGTGGAATTGTTCTCAACTTCCGGCGCATTTTCCTTAAAGCTGCCGCATACATTGCGTACATAAGCCAGCTTATCATCATTCATTTTTTCCGATACATATAATATCGCATAATAAGCGTAATCCGTTTCCCCATATACAAAATATCCGTCCCCGCTTGTTCCCTCTACGGTCATCTTGCATCTGTAAGCCTGGATATTCTCCATGCCCGGCACAAGGCCGCTTCCATCCTCCTCCGTGATCTCGGAAGCGCTGTATGTATCTTCAAAAGCATTCTTTATATCTACCAGGCCGACTGCATCCACGCCTTTTACAAACTGGGCAACGACAATCCCGTCCCTTTCGTCCTTGCTGACTGCTCCGATCCAGCCGTCCACTCCTGCGTCTTCTGACTTCCAGTCTTCTGCCAGCATCACGCTCACGACCCCGTCGGAAGATGCGAATTCTTTCGTAGGCTTCTCTGCCTCTTTTGTTCCGCAGCCCGCCAATACCGCCACAAGAAGAACGGCAGCAAGCCACGCCCATGTTTTTCTTGCTGTTTTCATTACTCTCTACCTCACTTTTTCTAATTTTCTAGTTGTCCCGTCAAATATTAGTCGTTGAATATTATACTTCATTTCGCTATTTTATGCAATCACTTTATCAATGGATCCTAATCCATGGATCAAGATCCATTGATCAAGGTCCATTGATCAGAATCCATTAATCTCATCCGCATACTGGGGATAGCTCTGTGCCAGCTCCTTCATCTCCCCCTTCGTTTTTTCGATGATCATCTCCCTGTTGTAATCAATCCTTTTTCTGAGCGACTGCCGGCGGATGATCAGGCCGTGGCGGATCTCCACCATTTCCTTGTTATCCAGAAGAGCCGCCGTCTGGTGCAGCCAGATGGCCGGATCCTTGACCTGGTAGCATTTCAATATGTTCAAAAGCTCCCTCTGGCATTCGTCCAGTTCCAGTTCCGCTTCCCGGTAACGCCTCCGCTCTTCTTTTTCCACTTTATACTTCTCCCAAAGGCTCTGGAATTCCTTTGCGGATTTTACCTGATATTTCATGTAGAGGTAATCCAGAAGGTTTGTATTATTCACATAGCGTATCTTCACCCTGTTATGCAGCATAATAATTCGGTTGATCCCCTTTTCCACCCGTTTCAGTTCTTTTACCGAATCCGTATATTTCAGAAAAACAAGAACGATTACGAGGGCGGCCAGACCTGTTACCAGTAAAAATCCCAGCTGGGTATCCATCCGCAAAGCATACCGCAGCGTAAAAAGCACGACATAGCATACCACCAGCGCTACCGAACAGATCACTGCCATTCCTTTTGCATCCGCGATCATTCCCTTCAATTCATCCTTGCGGTACAAATAGGCGTGTTTCTCCCCGTCCAGCCTTGCCATATCTTTCCGTATCAGGTTCTGGTAATCCTCCGTTTCCACCAGTTTTTTGCAGCCCGCTTCGGCTTCTTCCTCCATCCGCTCCATCTGATGGTATTTTTCATCGCTCATCCGGTTCTTCTTTTCCAGGTAAACCCCTCTCCGGCTTTCCAGTTCCTGGATTTTTTCCGCGCTGGCGTTCAGCTCTTTTCTCTCTTCCTCCGGCAGAGCCTCGATCTCTTCCATATCCTTCAGGTAGGATGTCACCTTCCCATATTCAAAGTTCAGATTTTTCAGTTCTTCCTGCGCTTCCCGTATCCGGTCCGTGCTGTCTTTGATATATTCGCTCCGCTGCTCCCGATCATGCACATTCCATTCTTTTCTGTCATTTTCGATTTTTTCCCAGCCGTCCTCTTCAAATCCGGCTTCCTCCATATCCCATCCCTGCCTGGGACGGAAAATTTTTTTCCATAACTTCATTTCCTTAAATAATTTCATACTCCTCCTTATTCCATTACCATATTCCGATATTGTTCCTTCAGTTCATCGGCAATCCTGCGCGCTTCCTCCTCATAAGAAACGGAATTTTTCTCCTCCCTGCATACTTGCAGGGTAAAAAGCATCCGGTTTTCCCGCGTACCCTCAAATGCCTCCAATGCCTCTTCCATGAGTTTTTCCACTTTCAGCGCCAGTTTATGCCCCGGTCCGCCCACAGCCGTAAAATTCAGATACTCCGTTTCCTCCATATATAAGCGGCAGGCAGCCAGATAGCCGATATAGGCGTCTTCCCTTTCCATATGATCATAAGACTGACGGAAGCTTTCCGCCGCATCCCGGAACCGAAACAGGCCGGCATATACAACGCCGCAGTTATAGTATATTTTCGCCCTCAGTTCCTTCTCCTCCTCCGGGAGTTCTTCCAGCAGCCCCTCGTAAATCCTTAATGCGGAAGCAAGTCGCCGATTCCCCGCCAGATAATCCGCCCTCGCCTTTCTTTTTTCATAAAGACTCAAGCCGGTTCCCTTATTCATCTCTTCCTTGGCTTTCTCAATCTCTTCCCTGCTGCCATACCCTACATAATCCAAAACCATGCCGGCATACTCGCCGGGACTCCCGCCCTCTTCCTTTATCTGCCGGAGTTTTTCCGCCAGGCTCTTCAGCCCGCATTCCCGCTCCATCCAGTCCGGCAGCCTTCCATCCATGATTTCTTCATCCACAAGATAGGCATTTCTGATCAGGCAGTAACACAATTCTTCCACCGAATAAACATCAACATATGCCCGCTCCACGAAATAAGGCTTCTTAGCATACTCGCCAAGGCAAAGCAATACTCTGCTCAATGTTCTCCTCCTTTCCGGGCTGCCTTTGCCCGGCTCTCTCCCTTTTCTCCTTTTCGGGGTATCTATATTTCAAACACTTTATTCCATTCCCCTCCGGAAGCCGGAAAGAAACTGCCGAATCCAAGGTCCTTCACCCTGACGCTCAATTCCTTTTCCGAAAGCATTTCCGTCCTGACCTCCAGCCTTGTCGTCCACCGGGGGCGTTTCTTAAGCCCCTCCAATACGATATCGGCTTCTTTCGGATCTTTTCCGTCCAAAGGAGTCAGCAGGAGCGACAATACATCCCCGTCTTCCAGAATCACGTGAAATTCCTTCTTCGTTTCGAACCAGTTTACCCCGGCATCCATCAGGGCAAAATAGGATTCCTGCCCCCGCCGCAGCACCCGCATGCCGACATTGGCTTTCAGCTTGTCCAATCCAAGGAACACATATTCTTCCCCGACCGGCTCGATCCCGAGCTTCTCCCTTATTCCGTAACAGGCTCCTTTGCTGTATAAATTATTCCCTTGGAACACCCTCCTTCCCCTGCAAAGATAACGGAGCGACTCCGATGCCCATCCATCTTTATAGCCGTCGCCGATCAGGTATACGCAGGAAACCGGCGAAGCGCCGCATCTGTTTCTTACGATTTCCAGAAAAGCTTCGTCCAGCCTTCCCTTTTCTATCGCTTCCAGTTCTCCGTCCCCCGACGAAACTTCCCTCCGCTCCATTTCGTTATATTCATCGATATCGATCAGCACCACCTTCGGCGTCGTCCTATTATTTACGTTAAATCCATATATTTTCAGCCTTTTATTATCATAATCGCACAACAGCACATCCTGCATCCAAAGCTCCTTCGGCTGGTGCAGCATGTAATAATAATAGCTTTCCACATGGCTCTGGAAATAAATCTGATCCGTCTTTAACTGGAGGTTTGCCCCTGCCTGGGATAAGATTTCCACCATCCGCCCGTCCAGATGGTCTACGGTAAACATGATCCCTTCCAAATAATCGGGAGGCGCGATCAACGTAAGCAGCGAAAGGCTCCGCCTGATAAAAAGGGTAAGAAGCGCCACAGGGTCAAATTTTTCATCCCCCGCTTCCACCCATCCCCCGTTTCTCGCCAGACTTACCAGATTCCTGATCAGAAAGCATTCCCCCTCTTTGGCGAACTTAGCTGCCTCCCTGCCGAACAGCCACTGTTTCACTTCCTTTTTCCGGCATAAAACCGCCGGAATATTGTACTGCTCCGTACCCGTCACCACCGCAAGAGTTTCCACATCCCCTTCCTTTTGCAGAAAGTAATAGCTGATCTGGGCATAGTCATCGCTCAAGTCATACCCAATGACGATGCGGCCCTTAGTCTTTTTTACAGCCCCGTCTTTTCTTTCCAAACGCATTTTTTCACCCTTACGCTTTCTTCCCATCTCTGCCCGGTTCCTCCATCTTCAGCCGGAATATCCGGGAAACAATATACTCCTTTTTATAATAATCTTCCAGCAGGCGGCTCTGCGATTCATAATCCTGAAGCGCTCCTGCCGCTATGACTTCATTCAGCAGGCCGAAACGCCCTTCGCCTTCCCCATGGAAGCTGTCCCCGCCGTTCACGGAAGCACTTTCGCTGAATCGCTTTTCCCCCTCTAGTTCTTCCATAATATAATAATGGAGCCGTTCGCCAAAAAAGAGAATGAATGATTTTGCATAAATCCCGCCGTACATTTCCTTCATTTCTTCCTGCTTGTACTCATTCTCCGTATAATTGCCCCGTTCTATTTTGTAATGGATCACCACGCGGCTCCCCGGTTTCGCCCGGTACTCAACCACCGTTTTATCCGCAAACCGTTCCGCCCCTGGCAGTTCTTTTATATATTCCCTGAAAAAAGCAAAGTAAATGCCGGCTTCTGACAAATCGGATAGAAACAGTCCCGCCGCCATCCGTATTTTCGGAGTTATCTCCTTCTTATTTGCCGCAAAATATTTTAAAAAGGCCATTTTGCATACTTTATGCAGTTTCTCCCCTCTCTCATATACCCGAACCGCATCTGTAAAGAAGAACGGATCAATCGCTTTGTCTTCCACAAAATAGTCATAAGAACACTGGGCCAGGAAAGCCGTTTCCACCTCAGCCTTTGCACCGCCGGACACATAGGTTTTGAACACCTCTGCCCTTTCCCCGATAAAAGCGCCGGAAAATAACATTTGTATGAGCATTCTCTCACAAACTGCATAAGTATCCACCTCGAAAGCGGATGCCGACTTCCAGATTTTTTTCAGCTGCCAGAGCATTCCTTTATAAAAATACACTAGGTAAGAAAGCAGATTTCCGTCATACTTTCCTTTTTGGAAAGCATAATAAGCGATCGCGGTCATGTCCCGGTCTTCTATATACCCGTTGCGGGAAATCAGGCGGCTGCACATCCTCATCGCCGTTTTCGCGTCAATACCCTGCACGCCGAAACTCTTTATCCATTCAAAAGCTTTCTCATACAGCCCGCAGATCACCATAAACCGTATGGCTTCGCCCCTTTCCTTCTGCCCCATCCCTTCCGGTTCCAGCCCTTTCAGGTAATCTTCCAAATCCATGAGGGAATCCCTCTCATAATAATAATGGATCAGCTTCAGGCATATTTCACTTTTTCTTTCTTTTTCAATATAGGGCGATTCCGATATCCGGCGGAACTGTAGCACGTTTTCCTCCTTCACCTCTGCCAGCGACCGATTGCTTTCGCACATATAAATATCCAGCCCCGTATGGGATCTTACAAAAGGCACCGCCATCCGTAAAAGTTTCCCCGGTCCTATCATCTTCTCCGTCTGGACCGGTATGCTGGCCGTATAACGGTTCCCGTCCCCGTCCTCCAGCAGGATTTTATAGTCCTCCCCATACAGCGGCACAGCCGCACAGCCGTCGCTGAAAGGATAACGGTACTCCCTGCTGCTCAGCGCGTAACTGACCACCGCCTGGCGGATCTTCTTATTTTCCGTCCGCACGGTATGGGTAAAAATCAGCGTCACGAGCTGTTTGGCCCTCTCCTCGTTCATCAGGTTCGCTGTCAGCGTATTCTTATATAAATAGGCGAGATCCTTGTTGATTCTGCCTTTCTGAAGCTGGTAAAGCACAAAATTTTCGATCTGGGCGCAGAATTTGATATAATATTCCGGATGTTCTTTGCGCCTCCTATAGATATAAGCATACAAAAATGCATTCTTCCTGTAATCGAGCTGGCTCTGGTAAGCAAAATACATCAGCACCATTTTAGGGATTTCCCCTTCAAAATCCGCAGGCAGCGCCATCATATAATACTCATACAGCCTAGTGATGCGCAGTTCCTGCTCCACGCCCATGCTATACCAGGAAAAGCTGGCGCTGTCCGTCCGGTTTCCTTTGATCAGCAGCGTGCAGATTGCCTGAAGCGTTTCGTTATCCGGGAATTTTCCATAATATTCTTTCAGGATATAAAAAGCCCTCTCCGAATATGTTTTCATCTTCTGTATCTGGTAACGTATCTGTACAATGATATCCCTTGTCAGAAAGCCTTTTTTTGCAGCGAAATTCAATACTTGTATTTCAAAACTCTCCATTTTCATCAAGAGGGCCGGATTCATCTCCAGCAGCCGCCATGCCTCAATATACAATACCGGGCTGGTACACCCTCCCTGGAACTGTTCTTCTAAAAATAACCATCGCCTGGACGGGCTTTTTGTATACTCCTCTGCCAAATGCAGCATCAGCCATCCGATCCTCCAGTTATCCCTGTTCGTTTTATAAATCCAGGATATCCTTTCCGTAATCTCATCCACATAAGAATCTTCTTCCGAATACAAAGTGGTCAGATAAAGATAGTAACACCAGACTTCCGGCCTGCATTCCTCTTTATCGATTGCCGCCCTGATGCGCTCCATCTCCCATTTCGCCTCCTGGATCCGCTCCTGGGTGATAAAAAGCTGCGCGCGGAACAATTTTGTCTGGATATCCCTGCCATCCAGCGCCGAAAGCCTGTCCAACAGCTTTTCCGTCTCCCCCATCCATATCCTGCCGCTGACCTTTTTCCCCCGAAATGCACAGTACGCATCGACCATCTGCATCAGCAGCTTCTTTTTTTCCCGGCATATGCCGTAAAAACGCCGCTCCTGCGCATGGCTGACCACCGTCACCGGAATCCGGATCTCCCTGTGCGGGTCAGAAATACAGATGCTTCCGAAATTGCGCCCCGCGTGAAGCATTCCGCTGTCTACATAAAAAACCAGATGGAAGAGATTGCCAAGGAAATCATATTCCGATGCCCTTTCCTTCTCCACCCTCAAAAAATCCCCCTCTGCCTTTAACTCCAGAGAAGTATATCCCCAGCCGTTCCTCGTAACCCCGATCTCATGCCTGGATACTTCCTGCGGGTCTTCGATCAGAATTTCCGTTTTTTCCGGAACAAATTCGACCTTCTGCTTCTTATTGATCTCCAGAAGGAACTCCTCCATATTCCGCTCATTTCCATGGACTGCCGACAATCCTTTATACGCGCTGTAATACTGCCTGTCCAGTCCGCTGGCGAAAATAGTCTGAAACCGGGGGGAATAAAAGATCTTTACCGCTTCCTCCCAATTTTCCTTTGCCAGGTTAGTAAAATGAAACATATTTTTAATAGTCCCCATGCTGGACTCGATTTCATCTTTCTCGATCGTAACACGGTAAGGGAGTTCATATTCCCCATAATTCGTAACAATAAAAAACGCGCCCTCCAATACATCTTCCGGCTCCATCCCCTTCGAAGTAAAACGATAGGGGATTGTTTCTTTCGTCCCTATAAACTCCTCTGCCAGACACTCCATCCGCATCTGCGAGGAAACAATCCACCCCTCTGCCGGCACATCCCCGGGAGCATAAATAATAAACGAGCCTTCCGCCGTCTCCCCCTGCTTTAAGGAAAGCTCTAAAGATATGTCAGAAAACTCCAAAACATCCGTCTTTTCCATATTTTGTTTCCCTTTCCATATATACCATTGAATTATATCATCAACCGGCTGCTTTCTGCAACTGCTGGGCAGCTTGAATTCGCGGAAATCCATTTTTGCAGAGGGCATGGCATGGCGGGGAGCGGGGAAGGAAACGGGAACGGCATCCGCAGCCGCATGGGAAGGGTCCGGCATGGGCTGGGATTTTCTGCTAGAGTTGCCAATCAGATTTCACTAATGAAATGGACAAATGATATCAAACCAGCCGGGGCGGAAAAAAAGGACATCCGTGTCCTTTTTTCCTGAAATTGCCATCCGTGGCAATTTCACCCTAAGAATTCGACCATTTCATAAGTGAACAATTTCATAAATGAAATTACTGATTGTTCACAACAGCAGAAAATCCCAGCCCATGCCGGACCCTTCCCATGCGGCTACGGATGCCGTTCCCGTTTCCTTCCCCGCTCCCCGCCGCGCCATGTCCTCTGCAAAAATGGATTTCCGCGAATTCAATTTCCCTCTTGACAAATCTATGCTAAAGTTATATTGTATTAATTAAATAATACAGTAGTACAAAATACATACGGAAAGGAAGGATCATATGGCATGGAATTTGAGCGCGGATAAGCCTATTTACTCCCAGCTTGTGGAAATCATACAAATACAGATCACTTCGGGCAAATACAAGGCTGGAGACAGGCTTCCCAGCGTCAGGGAGCTGGCGGCGGAAGCGAGCGTCAATCCGAATACGATGCAGAAAGCCCTCGCGGAGCTGGAACGGAACTCGCTCATTATCACGCAGCGCACAAGCGGGCGCATCGTTACGGAGGATACGGAATTGATTCAGAAAACACAGGCTAATCTCGCCGATGAATACATGAAAAACTTTTTCCGGGCCATGAAGGAACTGGGATATTCGATGGAAGACATTTTATCGCTCGTTCAGAAAGCGGTCAGGGAAACCTGCGCCATCAGCAGCTGAACGGCAAGCCGTCATCAAGCTGAACGGCAAGCCGTCATCAAGCTGAACGGCAAGCCGTCATCAAGCTGAGCGGCAAGCCGTCATCAAGCTGAGCGGCAAGCCGTCAGCTAGTAAAATTGGAGGGAGAAATATTAATGGAAGCATTAGCAGTTATGCAGGGGTTGACGAAAGTATACGGCAATACTCTGGCAGTAAATAATTTGAATCTTACCATACCGAGAGGCAAAATCATCGGATTACTCGGTCCGAATGGCAGCGGCAAGACCACCCTGATCAAAATGATAAACGGCCTTCTTACCCCGACCGCAGGCAGCATATTAATCAACGGCATGGCGCCGGGGCCGGAAACAAAGGCAAGGATCGCCTATCTGCCGGAACGGACTTATCTGCAAAGCGGCATGAAAGTATGCGATCTTGTGGATTTTTTTGAAGATTTTTATGCTGACTTTGACAAAAACAGAGCATTTTCGATGCTGGGTTCTTTGAATATCCCGCCTACCGCGCCGTTAAAAACATTGTCCAAGGGAACGAAAGAAAAGGTGCAGCTCATCCTTGTTATGAGCAGGCACGCGGATCTTTTTATCCTGGATGAGCCGATCGCCGGGGTAGACCCTGCGGCCCGGGATTATATCCTGAACACGATTATTACGAATTATAACGAGAATGCGAGCATTCTTTTATCTACCCACCTGATTTCGGATATCGAAAATATACTGGATGAGGTGATCTTTATCCGCAGCGGACAGGTCATCACCCATATGCCGGTGGATCAGATCAGGGAAGAATACGGCCAGTCCGTAGATGCTTATTTTAGGAGGGTATTCGCATGTTAAAAAAATTATTCAAATATGAATGGAAAGCTTTCTGGAAAGTGCCGACAGCAATCAATGTTTTTCTCGGCATCATGACTTTTATTGGAATCATTTCCCTGGCCTCGCCTTTTTGGGAGCTGGATATACGGGGAATCGAGATTATGCTGGGGCTTGCCGTATTTTTCTATATTCTGGCCATTGCCGCCGGTTCCATCGGAGTGACGATTGCCATCACTGTCCGTTATTATAAAAACATATATACGGATGAAGGTTATCTTACCAATACCCTGCCAGTCACCGCAAGGCAGATTATTTTATCCAAGCTTTTTACCGGGGTCATCTGGTCCTTTATCACGGGAACAGTCGTATCCATCAGCATATTTTCACTCGTATATACCGCTTCGCTCTCTTATTCGGACGTGAATATCCTTTATGAAATCGCGCATGATTTTCCTGATCTGTTAAATTTTTTCAGGGAAGATGTCGGAATCAGCTTTGTCCTGTTTGCCTTCCTTAGCCTGGTTTATATGGTCGCGTCCACGGCTTTATCGATTTTAAAGATTTATACCGCCATCGCCCTCGGCCAGCTCTTTGCACGCCATAAAGTGGCAGGAGCCGTTATATGGTATATCGGGGAATACGTTGTTTTCGAAATTATTTCATCCTTCCTGCGCGGCATTCCATCCTATAGCAACGGTCTCTTTACCTTTTTCTTTTCCTATGGGATCAGCTATTATAACAGTTACGACTATTCCGTTCTGCTTGCTATGCTCCTGTCGATCGGATTCTGCCTGGCAGTTTGTGCGGGGTTGTATTTCCTTACCGAACATATGCTGAAGAATCGGTTGAATTTGGATTAAGCAAAAACTTTTCAGACATCTTTCTGAAAGACAACTGTTCCTTCCAAATTATCAAATCCCCCCTTTACCAGGCAAACGTCAAAGCCTGGTAAATGGGGAGCCATCCGGCTTAACAGCACACATCCTATGCCGCTTTTGCACGGGCTTCCATCATATACCGAAGAAAAGCCGGCATATCTTTGGCATCAGACAAGCTAACGCAAAGGCCTGATGTTCCAATATGCAAGCTTCGAAAAATCTCCCTGGCATTCTGGCTCCGTTTTAAGTCAAGCCGGTTTCCATCCGGCATGTGCAGCATTACCTCTCCGCTGCTTTTTTCTACCGTATTCAAAAATTTTTCTCTGTCCGGAATAAAAAATATAGTCATAATATATATCCTCCTGTCCTTTGATATATCTGTATATTACTACATAAAGCAGTTATATAATATGCATTTATTGCCGTATACTAGTATTATCCCGCCAATTATGTTATATTACTTATATATCAGGAAATATAGGAAGGAGAGGATATGCAGACATTTATTACGGATCAAAACCAAGTAGAAAAAATAGAAGGAATGACTGTAGAGTTTCCTTATTGCATGCACGAACGGAATCTTACAGACTTTGTCGTTCCTTGGCATTGGCACGACGAGCTGGAACTGGGCTATATAGAAAAAGGGACGAGCGTGATTCGAACTATCGACCAGGACTATCCTGTCCATCAAGGAAACGGCTTTTTTATCAATGCAAATGTAATGGATACAAAAATCAATGGAAATCCAGGGCAGCCAGCGATGGAAATTAATCATATTTTCCATCCCATCTTTATTGGCGGACATTTTGGAAGCAGGATCACTTCCAAATATATGAATCCCATCCTCCAGAACCATCAGATTTCCGTCCATGTGATTCAAAGAGGAACTAAAGAAGCGGATGCTGTCCTGAATCATCTGATTTTGCTCAAAGAAATAAACGCTGAGCCAGGACAGGAGATCGCAATCAGAAACACTCTGTCTACCGCATGGCTTCTGCTCCTTGAAGAAATAGAAAAGCATTTTAAAGCCCCGCAAATAGCAGAAACCGAGAAACAAAACCGTATAAAAAGTATGATATCTTATATTCACAGAAATTTTGGAAACAAGCTTGCCTTAGAGGAAATTGCTGCTGCGGCAAACATTTCGCCGAGAGAAGCAAACCGTATATTCCAAAAAGCCATACAACAGACACCTTTCGAATATCTGATGCATTACCGCTTAAACAGAGCCAAAGAATTACTTTCCCATTCAGAGCTTTCCATTACAGAAATCAGCTATCAATGCGGTTTTACAGACAGCACTTACATGGGAAAACAATTCAAGAAAGCTTATGGCATAACACCAAGAGATTACCGGCGTGCTGCTCATACATAAATAAGAAAAATGCTCCCAGTCACGCAGGAGCATTTTTCTTCGCCTTTTGTTTCTTTTGCTTTTTTTCCCGCCCCGACTCTACCAAAGATGCCGCAAGACATACGAGGAAGCAGCTTCCGGCCAATAACCAGTCCAACCTCTTTTCTACATTCTTTTTCCGGGCTTTGACGGCCTTACGGTGAAGTTTCGCTTTGACTTTCTGCATTTTGATCCGATTCTTTTCGGTTTGCTTTAATGTTTTCCGCTGGTTATGTTCTCTTAATTTTATCGTTTTCTGTTTCTCCTTCAGCATCTTTGCCAGCGGCTTTCCAATTTTTTTCGTGATTCTTCTTGATTTATGCGTTCTGTCCATTCTAATACCCATATCCTTTCCACACTAACTCCCATAATCCCGATGAAAAATGCCGCTTTTCAGGCATTTTTCGGTGTGAGAAAGACTTGCAAAGCAAGTCTAGAACTTCTTCACGAAATGCCCTCTGGCATGAGCGTTAGAAGTTTTTCTCACACTACGCTAATCTTTATGCCGGTTCCGCAATGCGGCTGACTCCTACATATATATTGGAGATCTGATACCAAGTAGGGTAATCCACTATGCCGGACTGCGGCATATTAAATATCCTTTGGAAAGTTTTCACCGCATCCGCCGTTCGGCTCCCATAGATCCCATCCGCCGCGATTACCGGGATCGCCGGATAATTCTGGGCGATCCGGTTCAGCTGCTGCTGCATTTGGCGCACTTTATCGCCGCTGGATCCTATCGTCAGGTTGTATCCCGGCCAGGAGGACGGAACTCCGGCAATGCTTTCCGCCGAGTTGATGTACATATCGTTTCCAAAATAGTAGCGGATGATTTCTATCGCTGAATACCCTTCTTCCCCAAGATATTTGGAACCCCATTGGCTTAATCCGCTGCAAGTCACGCGGTTTCCGTCGCAATAGGAGGTAAAAATTGGCTGGCGGACGCCAGGGCGTGACAAATAATTTGCAAAAATAGTATCTACCAAATAATCAATATTATCAAAAATATTTCTTCCGCGCATCCACTTCTGGTCGTAAGCGGTGGATGATGTAATAGTAAAGTTGTAGCCTTGATTTCGGTACGCCGGAATCACCGCTGATTCGCTTTCCTAATTCTCCCCGCTTTATACAATCACTTGGCTCATTGCTCACCAAAATAAACAACTCTATTCTGATACTTGCTTTATTGGATACTTCCCGTAACTCTTATCAGCATTCCACTCCGCTATGGAAAGGACATCTATATGCTCTATCAGTTTCTTGCCATTCCCTAGATTATCCTGAAGAACAAAAGGCAATTCCATTTTTAATCTATTTCGCAGCCTCTTTCTGGCAGTCACATCTCCATTGGGATATTCAAGAATATATATGTATTGAATTGGTTTATTTTTATCTAATAATCTCAAATAATGCAAGGCATCATAAAATTTTCGTGATGCCACTAATATTTTTTTATCCGTCATTGGATGGAAAGCTTCAGGATTCTCTGCATTTGCAAGACACGCATTCTTATACTCTACCATAAGAATATACGTAGAATTTTCAATCAAAAAATCCACATCATTAATATGTATCCCTGCATTGTGATAATCTTCATGCATCTTATCCGTTGCCCATACAGCCGCTCTGCAATCAATACTGTATGCTCCGTTTTCCTCTATAAATATATCCTTCATAGTATTCTCTCACAGCTCATATATTTCATCAAGCAGTTTATTATCTGCAATCATAATATGATTGGACTTGATTTCATCCATCTTGTATGCCGACTGGCTGCATATTGTCTCACTATGCTCATCCATCCCGGAAAATATCTTTTGCGATTCATCTAAAAACAAGTTCCGGCTTTTGTATAAATTATGGAACATCACCTGCTCTTTATTTGTACGTCGAACTTCCAGATATTTTGCAAAATTATAACTATGTGTGGCCACAATAATCTGGGTTCCATTTTTCTGTAATTCCAGCAGAATTTCTGCAACAAGAGGATATAATTCAGGATTCAAATTTGCTTCTGGCTCATCCCATAAAAGAACCGTCCCTTTCTCCAGAAGACCATTTCTTATTAGTTTCCAAAGCAAACCTAATTTACGTAACCCCTCCGCCTCTAATGAGAAATCCACTTTTCTGCCATCCTTTTTTAACATATAAAAAGAGTCATTTTCTAAAATAACCGTTCCATCAATCACCTCGCTGATTTTATCAAGAATGCCACTCATAACAGAGGGCATTTCCCGTGTTTCTGGCAAAGAGGCATTTACAATAATATCTATCTGCGTTCCATCAAAAGGCATATTATATTTCTGATTCATTGCCAGAAAACCTTTTGCATGGGATAACATTTCTGTCGTAGGAATAAATACGGACTGTATATCCAACCCAAGCCGTTTACCGTAATTAACTATAGCATGACGAGAAAGATTGTCTTCAAAGCTGTGTGTGCCATCTGATACTCTGTAATAACAATAATCTTCTTTATTTTCTGCATTTTTTAAAGCATCACTATCTTTCAGGCTGTTGGAGAAAAATTCTATCAAACTCTTTGCTTTTCCCTGATCAGCCTTCCTGATTGACCATTGTGTTGCTGCATAAATCATTTTCAGGATAGTTGTCTTTCCAACTCCATTTTCACCAATCAGAACATTTATTCCATCACAAAATTCCATTTTGAATCCATCATGAAATGTATCGCCTTCTTTTATATTTTTTAAACCAGCATTATCCTTCTCTAAATGACGTTTGAACACCATTACGTTCAAAATTTCTATCATTTTGATTGCCATAGTTCATCTCCATTCACATTTATCATATCTCAATCAATTCCCGACAATATCCAATGCATGCATATAAGCATCCGAGCCGCGTGCGCACGTCACGGTCAGTTTTTTCCCTCTGACAAAAGCTTTGCAGTTGCTGATGCTGTTTACCGCATCCAGCTTCAGCTCCATAGTTCCCCCGCTGGTGGACAGGCAAAGTACATTCTGCGTGGATCCGTCCGCCACCGTCCCCGTGACAGTCGCTGGCGAAGAACGGTCTATCTCCGCAGAGCCTGTGCTTTCCTTTGTTCCCACGATGCTGGCAGCATGCATATAGGCATCGGAACCCCGATAGCAGGAAACCGTCAGCTTATTGCCCGGCGTAAGCACAACGCCGTTTCTGGTATCCGTATTATTATCGATCACGAGCTGCATCTCCCCCTCATTGGTGGATAAGTATAAAAGCCCTTCCTTCGTTTTATCCGTTGCCGTCCCTGACACCGTGACTGTCGAAACATTTACCGCCGCAGCCGGTGCGGGCGTTATGCCCGATACCTGGGTGCCGGGCGTCACCGCCGCAGTCCCATTCACCGTCGGTATATTTACTGTCGGCGTGCCAGTTCCTATAGGAGTCGTGGGCGCGGCTGTCCCGATATCATAAATTCTCGCTGCATGCATATAAGCATCCGAGCCTCTCATACATGTAATATTATAGCTTTTTCCCACCACAAGCAGGGAGCATCCGCTGACATCAGTAGTGGCATCCAGTTTTATTTCCATTTCGCCCTGCTGCGTGGAAACATATAATACATTGCCCGTCGTCTTATCCCCTATTTTCCCCGTTACGGTGGCTGTTGCCGAAGAGTCAAGCGTTACTCCGGCTTCCTGTGTCTCGCTGGTAATCTTGGCCGCATGCAGATATCCGTCAGAACCGTAAGTCACGGCGACGCTCACCCTCTTATCCGGCAGAAGTATTTTACAAGCAGTGATATCCGTCCCGCTGTCCAGCTTGATTTCCATATACCCTTCCCTTGTGGAAAGCTTCAGCAGTTCCGTGTTTGTCCCCGATAAAACCGTTCCGTTCACCGTCGCCAGAATCTCAACCGCATGGGCCTCCATTCGATTCCAGGGAGCTGCTGCCAGTCCAAACACCAGACAGGCCGCTATATATAATTTTGCAGTTTTATACATCTTTAAAAATGAATGCTTTTGGGTCAACACATATTTCTTCATATCCTTATCCTCTCATCATCTGCAAACAAGGAACTGCATCCGCTTGGTCTAACAGGATGCACATTCTGACATTCGAAACACATTATATAGAGTTATCATACAATATTCACCTTGGAAAAGCAATATATTCCCAATTTCTTAAGAAGTTTATATCCAGTGCTGATTCCGGCACCACTCCGTATATACCCTGTTCAGAGTCACGGACATAATCGCCAGCACATTGGCATAAATTGCGCTTTCCGGCCATGTGGCATAAATCTCCGAGGATGCCACGTTTTTAATATAATCCTTATACTTTACGTAATAGTTCGGAGCAGAGGCATCCGAAGGCGCACCGTCATGAACGACCACATATTCTGGGATAACAACCCTGCTAAGTACGATTTCCCCTGTTTCATCCATCGGTTTGATTTCATCCTCGGGAATTTTGGGCGGATATTCCCCATATAAGGTATGATCCGGAATGACGATCGTCTCCTCCTCCCTCTGCTCCACCTCAATGGGATTCATCCGGACGGGCTGCAATGCCAGGGATTCCGGCAGGATCTCCGTCCCTGATATTGTCACCGGCTCATAACCCGGGGCATCCACCTCAATATTGTATTCCGAATAGGGCTGTTCCGACCCGGGTTCCAGGCTGTACTCCAAAGGCGGTGCCGGAAGCGATACCTCCTCTGTCTGCCCGGACATATCGGTATTCAATGTTTCTATTATGGAATCGGGCATCCCTTTATAAGATATTTTCACTGTGGCGTCCGTAACCGGGATGAGACCCATGGAGGAAGTTACACTGATTTTCAGCCTTCCTGTATCGGGTCCGGCGTTCTGTGCGGCATGTATTCTATTTACAGACATAATAAAACCTCTGCATATTTGTTTACCCCATTATATGCAGAGGTTTTCCTGCCTGTGAAACTCTTCCAATGCCTGTTCTGCCCGGCGAGGTCTTCTATTTCGTCAGCATCATCATAATATCATTGCTTCTTGCGATAAACTTTGTCATAGCTTCCGGCTTCAAAGGCGCATTCTGCAACAATGCCAAGTCATACAGCTGTTCGCAGATCATCTTCACATGATCGCCTTCTTTGTTGTCCAGCACATACTGCACCAGCGGATGGTTTGCGTTCAGCACAAGGGTCTCCCCTTCCTGCCCGAATCCCATATCCATTCCGTTCATGGCATACATTTTCATCATATCCTGCATCCGTCTGCTTTCCTCGGAAACCGTGATCATCGATGATATCTTTTTATTTTTCAATTTTTCAACTTTCACCGTGAGATTGTCTTTTTTAAGAGCTTTTTTCATAATCTTGGCAATTTCTTCTGCCTGCTCTTCCATCTCTTTTGCGGCCTTTTTGGACGTTTTTGATTTGAAGGAATCCGTCAGATCCGCATCGATACGCTGGAACTTAATGCCTTCATTTTTTGCCTCCAGCTGGGAAATAAAGGGCTGGTCAATGTTATGGGTCAGGATCACCGCATCCATTTTCGCTGCCTTAAACATATTGATGTACTGGCTCTGCTGCTGTTCGTCCGTCACATAGTAAATGACCTTCTCTTTTTTCTCCTCCTCTTCCTCTTCTACCGGGTTGCCGTCCGCATCCAGCACTTCTCCTTCCACGGGATTGCCGTCCGCATCCAAGACTTCTCCCTCTGCCAGGTTATCTTCCGCATCCGGGGCTTCCCCTTCCACAGAATTGCCGTCCGCATTTTCTTCCACGTCCGTCTTGTTGACCTCCAGGCACTCGGGCAATGTCAGATATTTTCCTTCCAAATTTTTAAAGAGAATATAATCCGTCATCTTCTCGCAGAACTTATCGTCCTTTAGGCAGCCGAACTTGATGAACGGGCTGATATCGTCCCAATATTTATCATATTCTTCTTTTTCCGTCTTGCACATACCGGACAATTTGTCAGCTACTTTCTTGGAAATGTAGTCGGAAATCTTCTTTACAAAACCGTCATTCTGCAGCGCGCTCCTGGAAACATTTAACGGCAGGTCAGGGCAGTCGATCACGCCTTTTAGCAGCAACAGGAATTCCGGGATGACTTCCTTAATATTGTCCGCGATGAACACCTGGTTATTGTAAAGCTTGATCGTTCCTTCAATGGACTCATATTCCATATTGATTTTCGGGAAATACAAGATGCCCTTTAAATTAAACGGATAATCCATATTCAAATGAATCCAGAACAGCGGCTCCTTATAATCCTGGAATACCTTGCGGTAAAATTCCAGATATTCTTCTTTCGTGCATTCATTCGGATGCTTTGTCCAAAGAGGAGTCGTCTCGTTCAGGAGTTCCGGCCTCTTTGTAATTTTCAGTTTCTGCTCATCCTCTTCCTTTTCTTTCTTGATCTCTTCTATGACGGTATCCGTATCCAGCTTTTCTTCTGCCTTGATAATCTGCGTTTCTGTCGTATTTGCTTTGGACAGATAAATTTCCGTCGGCATAAAGGAACAGTATTTTTTTATAACCTCCCTTGCCTTATATTCGTTGCAGAATTCCAGGCAGTCCTCGTTGATATAGAGGGTGATTTCCGTCCCGACCTCAGTCCTGCTTCCCTCTTCCATATCAAATTCCGTTCCCCCGTCGCACTCCCAATGCACCGGCTTTGCTCCCTCTTTATAAGAAAGCGTATCAATGTTTACCTGGTCCGCTACCATAAATGCGGAATAAAAGCCAAGGCCGAAGTGTCCGATAATCTGGTCCTCATTCGTCTTGTCCTTATACTTTTCAAAAAAGTCCGTCGCCCCGGAAAAAGCGATCTGATTGATATATTCCTCCACCTCGTCCGCCGTCATGCCGATCCCGTTATCAATAAATTTCAGCGTCTTTTCTTCCGGGTTGACCACTACTTCTATTTTCGCCTTGTAGTCATCCGCCAGAACACATTCTCCCATCATTTCCAGTTTTTTCCGCTTTGTAATCGCGTCGCATCCGTTGGAAATCATTTCCCTCATGAAAATGTCATGGTCGGAATACAGCCATTTTTTGATAATAGGAAAAATATTATCGCTGTTTATTGATAAATTACCGTGTTTTGCTGCCATAATGCGCCACTCCCTTTTTATTTTTTTCTGTCATTTCTTAACCTGTTTCCTAGTTTAATTCCAACCCGCCCAAAAGTCAAGAGAAAATTAGCACTCATTAAAAACGAGTGCTAATAATTTCCCATTTCCCTTGTAAAATCGGGCATTTCCCTATTTCTAAAATCTTTCTAAACTGGCATGGCGGCTTGTAACGGCAGCGTTTACTCGTTAAAATATTCTTCATAAACATCAAAAAAATCTGCGGTACGGACTTCCGGGTCATCGAGGAATGCCACGCTGTCCCAGAGTTCCTCGTTCAGGTTCCTCGTCAGCGACTGCACGAACGTATCATATTCCTGGCCGAATACTTCCTTTTTCCTCTCCTCGACGATCTTTACTTTATTGGCATCCGTCTCCGCCCTGTCAAAAGTCGTGATGCATTTAATAATGTGGTATCCATACTTTGTTTCCACAATATCGCTGATTTCCCCCGTGCCGAGGTTAAACGCCGCTTCTTCAAAGTTTTCTTCCATATCCCCCTTGCCGAAGGAGTATGTTCCTTTATTGTCTTCGCTGTACTTTGCGACCAGCTGTTCAAAATCCATATCCCCGTCCCGGGCCAGCTTTAATACTTCCTTTGCCGTCTCATAAGCTGTTTCTTTTGCTTTTTCCGTATATTCTACCCTGGCTCCCGTTCCGTCCAAGGCATAGGTCTTGATCAGCACATGCTGCACCGTGATCGTACGCGCCTCATCATCGCTGATTTCGGGATTGATATCACGGATAATAAACTGGTAAACCTTGTTCGCCAAGGCATATTCCGCATACAAGCCTAAGATAGTATCCTCCGTCACTCCCATCAATGCCCTTTCCTTGTCGTTTAAAGAGGCAAAATAAGCGGCGGAAGCTTCCGCTGCCATTTCCTGTTCCTGTTCCGACAGCTCCACCTTATATTCCCTGGCAAGCAAATTCATCGTTTTAATCTGGGCGATCCTGGCCAGCGCGGTATCTTTGATATTCTGTTCCAGCGTAATTCCCTCCGCATTGGCTTTCCAAATTTCGGAACCATATACGCTCTCATACTGGTTTTGGGTATTCGTCAGATATACCATAATCTCCGGCACGCGGCAGGATATTCCTTCGATACGGAAAATCTCGTCTTTCTCGAATCCGGTAGTCAGCACCACCTTCGTATTATCTTCTATAGGCATCCCGCAGCCGGCAAAAAGAACGGCCAGTCCGATTCCCGCCGCCAGGCATCTGCCCGCCGCCCTTCTCCTCCGTCCGCATTTCCTGTTCCCAATCACTGCTTCTTAATCCATCCCTTTCAAAATGCTTCTCGCCACACTGATGCCGTTGGCGGATGCCTGCTGCAGTCCTCTCGTCACGCCGGCCCCGTCGCCGATCGCCCGAAGCCCCTTGACGCTCGTTTCAAATTCTTTGTTCACCACTACCCGGTTGGAATAAAACTTTACTTCCACGCCGTAAAGCAGCGTTTCATCCGACGCGATGCCCGGCGTCACCTTGTCCAAAGCTTCCAGCATTTCCTGGATATCCACCATAATCCGGTGCGGGAAGACCAGCGACAGGTCGCCCGGCACCGCATCCTTTAACGTAGGAATGATGTTATTCCGGCAAAGCCTCTCCTCGGTCGTCCTTCTTCCCCTTTTAAAATCGCCGAAGGTCTGCACCATAATCCTGCCGCCGCAGAGCATGTTGGACAGCTGGGCGATCTGCTTTCCGTATTCGATCGGCGTCTTAAAAGGCTTCGTAAAGTTTTTAGACACTAAAATAGCAAAATTCGTATTATTTGTTTTATACTCCTGCGATTTATAGGCATGCCCGTTCACGACTGCAAGGCCGCCCTCATAATATTCCGTTGCCACTTCACCGGAAGGATTGGTGCAGAATGTCCTGACTTTATCGTCAAAGGTCGGCGTGTATAATACGAGCTTGGCTTCATACAAGTTTTCGTTCAAAAACTGCATGACTTCGTCCCTTACTTCCACACGGACGCCGATGTCCACCGTACCCGGCATTGTTTCTATGCCGATCTCGCCGCATTTATCCTTAAACCAGTCTGCGCCTTCCCGGCCCACTGCCGATACGATTTCCTCCGCATAATAGGATTCTCCTTTATCGGTTACAATACCGACCGCCTTTCCATCCTCCACCAGGATCGTTTCCACCATTGTCTGGAAAAGAAGCGTCACTCCCTCTTCCTCCAGATGCTTTTGCAGCCTGGAATAAATCTTATATCCCTCTTCCGTCCCCAGATGGCGGATCGGGCATTCCACCAGCTTTAAGTTGGCATTAATCGCCTCCCGGCGGATCTCCCGGATTTCCTTTTCTTTATCAATCCCGTATACATTCGTGTCCGCGCCGAATTTCAAATAAATATCATCCGACTCCCGGATCAGCCGGACCGTTTCCTCATACCCGAGAATCGCCGGCAAATTGCCGCCCACATCCGGCGACAGCGACAGTTTCCCGTCGGAAAAAGCCCCTGCCCCGGCAAACCCTGTCGTAATCGAGCAAGGCTTGCAGCCCACGCACTGCTTTGTCACCCTTTTCGGGCAGTTCCTCTTTTCAATCGAACGCCCCTTTTCCACAACCAGCACCTTCAGCTCCTTTTTCTGCCGCATCAATTCATAAGCACAAAAAATCCCGCCCGGCCCGGCTCCTATAATAATCACATCGTATTTATTTTCCATATTTTTCATATCGACCTCCATCGTATTTTACTATTTTACCACAACTTCCGCCCTGCTGCCTACGTTTGTTTTTGTTACAACGATCTGTTTCTCAATTTTTTCCGCCAGTTCCGGCACATGGGAAATAATCCCGATCAGCCTGTCCTTCTCCGCCAGAGACAGCAATGTCTGGCAGGACTGGTCCAGCGATTCGCTGTCAAGGCCCCCGAACCCTTCATCGATAAACAGCGTGTCCACCCGGATGCCTCCGCTGTAGCTCTGTACCACGTCGCTCATGCCAAGGGCCAGCGCCAGGGAAACCTTAAAGCATTCCCCTCCCGACAAGGTTTTCACCGCCCGGTATTTGCCGGTATAATAATCAAGGACCTGCATTTCCAGGTTGTCCTTTACCCTTCCGTCGCCGATCTCTTCCCTGCGGGAAAGTTCATAACGCCCTCCCGTCATTTTCGCCAGCCTGATATTGGCCGCCCGCAGAATCTCTTCAAAATACCCGGCCATGACATATTGCTCAAACACAAGCTTTTTTGCATTGTTCCCGGATGCCATATTGTCCAGGTCTTTGACGATTCCATACTCCTTTTCCAGAGCCTCCAGCTTCTTCCCCTTTTCCTGCAGGGATCTCCTTATCTTTTTCATTTCCTGCAGACTATGGTGCTTCGCGTTCACCAGCTCCAACGCCCTCTGCCTCTGCGCGGCCTTTTCCTCCTGCCTCGTTTTTAGCCCGTCCGTATCTTCCCTTTTCTTCCCTTTTGTTTCCTCCTCTAGGGAAGCTATCCTCCCTTCGATTGTCTGCACCCTGGCATAGTATTCCCTGATCTGCCTCTCTTTCTTCTCCATTTCCCCAGCCGGGCGCAGCGCCTGTTCGTACTGTGGAAGGGAAGAAAATCCTGCCTTTTGGTATCCCTTCTCAAAAACTTCCTCCAGCTTCTTTTTTTTCTCCCTCTGGCCGGCCGCTTCCTCTGTTTCCCTGGCAAGCTGCTTCTTTTTTTCTTCGATCTGCGCCTCCAGCCTTTGGTATTGATGCAGGATATCCTCGTATTCCTTTTCCGTCAACGTATCCAGCACAGCCATGACCTCTTCCGGTATCCGGCCGATGGCCGATTCCACTTCCTCCAGCTGCTCCGTCCATTCTTCCCGCTGTTTTTTCTGGTTTTCCGCCTCGCCCCTGCAAACTGCAGCCCTGCCGTGCAGTTCCATCAGACGTTTTCTTTCCTCCTCATACCGATTTTGAAGCTGTTGGAGTTCTTTTTCATCCGGCGCTTCTTTTGCCGCCTCCGCTACACGGGGATGCTCCAGGGAACCGCATACCGGGCATGGTTCCCCTTCCCTCACCTGGCGGGCCGCGATTCCCACCACCGCCCGCTTATAGGCCAGGTCTGCCGTTTCAAATTCCTTCTTTCTCCGTTCCGTCTTTTCTTCCTGCACCAAGTAACGCTCTTGCAGCCTTTTTAATTCCTCTTCCTTTTTTTCTGCCCTCCGGGCCGCCTCTTTCAGCTGTTCCTTTTTCTCTCTGCAGACGGACAGCAGCTGATAAGCGTCCCTCGTTTCCTTCCGCTTCTCATAATATCTTCTTATCCTTTCCTGCTCCCCGGCGCATGCCTCCAATTCCTTTCGGTCCCTTTCTATTTTCCCTTCTATAGAAGCCAGCGTTTCCCTTGCATTTTTGCAGTTGACATAATCTTCCCGCAGGGAAGCCGCCTTTCCCGCTTCCTTTGCCTCTTTTTCTGTCTGTGCGATCCTGTCTTTTTCCCTCAGCAGTTCTTCCTTCTGTTTCTTCTGTTCCTCCAGCCTTTCCAGCTTCTCATTTATCCTCTCCGCAGCTTGAAACTCTTCTGCCAGCCCGGTCAGTTCTTTTTCGTATAAGGCATGTTTCTCCTCCGCTTTCTCCAATTCCTCCCGACATCGATGCTCCTCTTCTTCCAGCATAGCGATGATCTTTCCATAGGGATGCTTTGAGCCAGGAACACCCTCTTTTTCTTCCGCCCATCCGGCCTTGCCCCATTCCCCCATTTCAAGCATATGGATGTTTTCATCCATTTTATTCCGGTACTCCATTATACGTTTATAAAGCTCCCCGGAACGTTCTCTCAGCGCGCCCGCAAAACGATCGTAGATGGAAGTAGAAAAAATCTCCCGGAATATCTTGATTTTTTCTGCCGGCGAGGCCGTCAGAAGCTTTGCAAACTCGCCTTGGGCGATCATGGATATCTGCTTAAACTGCCTGTAATCCAGAATAAGTATCTCCTGTATTTTCCTGTTTACTTCACTGCCCCCCTCAATGATCCTTCCGTCAGGAAGATAAAGGACGGCATTCTCCTTCTCTTTCGTATAAACACTTTTTCCCCTTTTCTTTTTTTTCGGCCGCATATATTCCGGATTGCGCACGATACGGTACTCCTCTTCGCCATGCCGCATAACAAGTTCCACAAACGTCGGCGTGTCCTCATCGGCAAAATCGCTGCGCACGCTGTTTTTTTCCCTCATGCCGCCGCTCATATCCCCGTAAAGGGCATAAGTAATAGCATCGAAAATCGTTGTTTTGCCCGCGCCGGTGGCTCCCGTAATCAAAAACAGCCCTCTGCCTTCCAGCCCGGTAAAATCCACTTCCATCCGGCCTTTATACGGCCCCCAGCCAGAAAGAACCAATTTCTCAGGCTTCATACCTTTTCCTCCTCCGCTTTCCGGGCCGCCGCCCTGACCGCTTCCATCCTCTCTTCGTTTGGTTTTTCCCCCCGTATCATCTCATAAAAATCCTGGAAAAGCTCGGGAATGCTTTTCCTTTTTTCCTCTAAGCGGCTGGTATAAACCATATTTTCTTTTTCCTCATTCTTCACCAGCACGATCTGCATGATATTCGGATATACGCTCCGCAAGGTACCGATCGGGTCAACTAGTTCCTCTTCATCCGTCAATTCCGCCCGTATATAGTCATCGGCATCGCCCGCCGCCACGATTTCCGGCCGCATCAGCTCTTCCAGCTTTCCCCTTATCCTCCTCATCCCATGCAGGGGCTTTAAAGGGATTCGGCATACCGCAGTCTCCCCATTCCCCCCAAGTTCTACCAGATTCACCGATTTTTCCTGCCCGGCCTCTGAAAAAGAATAGGCCAAAGGCGATCCTGCATAATAAACCTCCCCTTGTCCGATCTTCTGTTGTTTGTGGATATGCCCTAACGCCACATAATCAAATCCCTGAAAAAGAGAAGCCTCCACATTGTCCAGGCCGCCTACATGGACTGTCGTTTCCGCATCGGAAAGCTCCGGCTCCCTGCCCTTGTCCGTCACAAAATAATGGGTGACTAATACTTTTCTCCCCTTTTGCCCGGTGTCCCCAGACAGCATATGCGCCACGGCTTCCCCGCTGTTTTTTGCCCCTGCGGCGGCCGGCCGTACAAACGGTATCAAAACGAAGGTTACTTCCCCATACTGGTCCATAACCTTCACTTCCTTTAATTTGTTTTCATAGATACCCGCGATATGAATCCCTTTATCTTCCAGCAGTTTTTCTGCAAAACCGAGCCTTTCCGGCGAATCGTGGTTTCCACTGACCAAAAGAACCGGGATACCCGCCGCTTCCATGTCCGTCAGGAAATGATCCAGCAGAACGACTGCTTCCGCCGGAGGAATCGCCCGGTCATAAATATCACCTGACAATAAAAGGGCATCCACCTTTTCTTTGCAGGATATTTCATAAATTTGCCTTAAAATATGCTTCTGATCCTCCATCATGGAAAAACCATTCACGATTTTTCCGATATGCAGATCGCCTGTATGCACAAACTTCATGCAGTTCCTCCGTCCTTATGCCATATCACGCGCCAAAACTCCCGTCCTCCGCCTCACGGGTTTATGCGGGAGCCATCCCGGGCAAACCATTCGTCCCCGTTGGTCAAAAGATAATCCTCTCTGTTTCGCACCGCTTCCATAAAGTCTTGGATTGATTTTAATTTCCGCCGGAAAGCCATGCCTCCGCCAAGCAAATCCGTTCTGTGGATATCCGACCCCGCTGTCATGGGCAAGCTGTGTTGTCTTCCATAGTCAACCGCCTTTTCATCAAACTCCGCTTTATTGTGGGACCGGCTCCTGTGATTGGAATGGGTGGCATTAATCCCTTCCACCGCATCCACATATTCCGGATAGAGCCGCACCTCAGGGATATAATATTCCTCCCGGAACGGATGGGCATGCACCACCATTCCCCCCGCTTCATGGATCATCCGATATTGCCGCTCCACATCGGCCGTCCGCAGTTCCTCATGGGATAACATGAATTCCTTATCCACGCCATAAATTAAAAACTCCGTCCCACGGTATCCCGCCTCATACCCGAAAAAAACATCCAGGCCGATGCGGTCTCCCGTCCGTTTTGCATCTTCATAGCCCTTTACAAACGCATTGACCCATTCTTTCCATGGCATATGCCTGTTGACTGCCGTATTCCCGCCCCAATTATGGTCTGTTACGATGATCCCCGTATATCCCGCCTCCTTACAGGCTATCGCCATCCGGCTCCCTGTGTCGGCTGCGCAGGCGCTTCCCTGGGAAGTATGCAGATGGGTCTCATAAAGATAAGGATATTCTGCCGGCAATTTTATTTTGAACGCGTCCATCATGCCACCTGTCCTTTCTGCCCCTTGTTTATTGTTTGACTGATCCACATGGAAAAGGCATGGGAAAATTTTCCGGAAAAATTCTCCCATGCCCTGCTTTCTCTTCTCCGCATTTATAGAATCTCCACGAGCCATCCTTCCGGCGCTTCGATTCTCCCCATCTGGATTCCTGTCAAAGTATCATACAGTTTCTGCGTAATCGGCCCCATGCCGTCCATACCGCTGGGCAGACAGATCTCCCTTCCATGGTCTACAATTTTCCCTACCGGGGAAATAACGGCCGCCGTGCCGCAAAGGCCGCATTCCGCAAAATCTTTTACTTCCTCAAACAGCACTTCCCTTTCTTCCACTTCCAGGCCGAGGTATTCTTTCGCCACATGCATCAGGGAGCGCCTTGTGATCGAAGGAAGAATGCTGTCCGACTTGGGAGTCACCACTTTATTGTCTTTTGTGACAAACAAGAAGTTAGCGCCCCCTGTTTCCTCCACTTTCGTCCTCGTCGCCGCATCCAGATACATATTTTCATCAAATCCGTTCCTATGCGCCGTCTGGATCGCATGAAGGCTCATGGCATAATTAAGCCCTGCCTTGATATGCCCTGTGCCTCTCGGGGCAGCCCGGTCAAAATCGCTGATGCAGATCGTCAGAGGCTTCACGCCTCCTTTAAAGTAAGGTCCTACCGGAGTCGTAAATACACGGAACTGATATTCATCCGACGGTTTTACGCCGATGACAGGATTGGAACCGAACATATAAGGGCGGATATACAGCGTTGCCCCCGATCCGAAAGGCGGAACATATGCCTGGTTCGCCGCCACTGTTTTGACTACTGCATCGATAAACCTGTCTTCCGGGAACACCGGCATTTCCAGCCGTCTTGCCGAATCCGCCATGCGGGCCGCATTCAAGTCCGGGCGGAACGTCACCGTACGGCCGTCTTCCGTCGTATAAGCTTTCATCCCTTCAAATACGGTCTGCGCATATTGCAGCACCCCTGCGCATTCATTGATGGCCACCACCGGGTCTTTCGTCAGCCCGCCTTCGTCCCATGCGCCGTCTTTATAATTGGATACATATCTTTCATCCGTTTCTATATAGTTAAAACCAATATTCGCCCAGTCTAAATTTTTCTTTTCCATATCCACACCCCTGCCCTTTCCGGAATCCGTCAATTTTCCTTACTTATTATTATACTTTTTTGGAGAAAAGTCAATAAATAACGTGGAGATTCCCCGTTACGCAATTACATTCCAGAAACTGGCGTTTCCTCTCATCCGCTTTTTTTCACTCTCTCATACTTCACAAACTGATACGCGATATCGAAATAGGTCTGCTCCTCGCTGTCCGCCGTAATCTCCCATTCCTCCATCCCGTCCAGATCAGGGAAAAAGGCATCCGCCTCGTACCGATGGTCGATTTTCGTCACATGGGCCACATCGCAATAAGGCAGCAGTTGCTTGTACACGCTGTCCCCGCCCACGATATAAATATCCTCGCTCTTGTATTTTTTCAGTTCCTCCATCAATTCTTCCAGGCTGTGTGCCACCACGGCATCCCTTACCTGGTAATCCCGGTTGGATGAAAGGATAATATTCGTCCTGTTTTTCAAAGGCAGCCCCTGTGGGAAGGTTTCCAGCGTCTTGCGTCCCAATACCACCACTTTTCCCGTCGTTTCTTCCCGGAAAAACTTGTGGTCGTTCGGTATCCTTACCAGCAGCTCTCCCTTGTTTCCGATTCCCCAATGGCTGTCCACCGCCACGATCAAATTCATGTCTTTTTTCCTCCTCTGTCTTAAATGGCAACGGGAATATCCACCTGGGGACCCGCCTGATAATTCTCTACCCTTACATCATCCCGCGTGAACTGGTAAAAATCATGAATATCGGGATTCAGCCAGAAAGACGGCGCTTCCAGAGGCTCGCGGCAGATCAGTTCTTTTACAATCGGAATATGCCTGTCATAAATATGGGCATCCGCAATCACATGCACCAGTTCGCCAACCTTCATATTGCACACCTGGGCCAGCATGTGCAGCAGCACCGCATACTGCACCACGTTCCAGTTATTCGCCGTCAGCACATCCTGGGAGCGCTGGTTCAATATCGCATTTAATACCAGCCCCCCGCCTCCCTTTTCCTGCGCCGCGCCGGCGGCGGACGTTACATTAAACGTCATGCTGTAAGCGCATGGATATAGGTTCATTTCATGCAAATCCTGATGCACGTACAAGTTCGTCATGATCCGGCGGCTGAACGGATTATTTTTCAGATCGTAAATAACGCGGTCCACCTGATCCATCATCCCTTCCCTATACTGGTGCTTCACCCCCATCTGATATCCGTAGGCTTTGCCAATGCTGCCGTCCTCATCTGCCCATTCGTCCCAAATATGGCTATGCAGGTCGTTGATGTTGTTGGATTTTTTCTGCCATATCCAGAGCATCTCATCCGTAGCGCTTTTTAGCGCCGTCTTCCGCAGCGTCAATATGGGGAACTCTTTTGACAGGTCATACCGATTCACGACGGCAAACTTCTTCACCGTATAGGCCGGAGTCCCGTCCGCCCAATGCGGGCGCACCTTCTCCCCTTCCGTGCTCGTCCCGTTTTCCAATATATCTTTGCACATTTGAATAAAAACCTTATCTGCCAGGCTCATCGATTTTCCCTTTCCAGCTCTATGCTTCTGCGTATACATCCCCTTTTCCTGCGGGCTGCGCTTCCGCAGACCGGTCTTCTCTTACAGCCGCCCTATCCTATCTGTCCCACTTATCGCAAAGGGAATTGATCTGGTCCGCAAACCTTCCCAGGTCTTTATTCGCCCCGCCTTCATTTTTCCTGATCACAGCCATAAGCCTTTGTCCTGCCGCCACCAGACGGTCGAAGACATCCTGGGCAACGCGTTTCTTCTTCAGCGGCTTCGGTTTCGCCACATATTCCGCCTCTCCGGTCAGAAGGTCGAACCGCGTCCCGCTGTATGGGGCATAAGCTTCTATCTTATGTTCCTCTTTCAGGCAGGAAACAAAAGACTCGCATATGCTGCTCTCGCCATGTACCACGAACACCTTTTCCGGCTTTTTCCGAAAACCCTCGATCCAGCGGATCAATCCGTCTTTGTCCGCATGTCCGCTGATTCCGGGCAAAGCCCTAATATCCGCCCGCACCTCTATTTTTTCCCCGAACAGCTTTACTTCTTTTGCCCCCTCGATCAGCGCCCTTCCCAATGTGCCGTTCGCCTGGTATCCGACAAACAGGATCGTGCATTCCGGCTTCCATAAATTGTGCTTTAAATGATGCCGGATCCTCCCCGCCTCGCACATGCCGGAAGCGGAAATCACTACTTTGGGCGAATCGTCAAAGTTAATGGCTTTCGATTCGTCGCTGGTGATCGATAAGCGGAGTCCCGGGAAACGGATCGGGTTGATCCCCTTCCTTACCAGTTCCATCGCTTCCTCGTCAAAACACTCCGTCACATTCCTCTGGAAAATATCCGTCGCTTCCACGGCCAGCGGACTGTCCACATATACCGTAAAATCGGGAAATCTTTCAATCCTCTTTTCTTCTTTGATCTGGCGGAGGAAATAAAGCATTTCCTGGGTTCTGCCCACCGCAAAGGAAGGAATGACCACATTCCCTCCCCTGTCGAATGTTTCCTGCAATACCTTTGCCAGATCCGCCACATAATCCGGCCTTCCTGCGGAATGCACCCGATTTCCATAAGTGGATTCCATAACCACGTAATCCGCCTCTTCCGTATAAGCAGGGTCTTTGATCAGAGGCTGGTCAATATTTCCAATATCCCCGGAAAATACAATCTTTTTTTCCTGTCCGTCCTCCAGGACCCATACCTCGATGCTGGCAGAACCAAGCAAATGACCCACATCGGTAAAACGGATTTTAATCCCCTCGCACAACTCCATAATATGATTATATTTGCACGGAACGATCCGTTTGATCACTCCGTCCGCATCTTCCATCGTATAAAGCGGCTCGTAGGGTTCCACCCCCGAATGGCGCTTCGCTTTCCGATTTTTCCATTCCGTTTCCTGCATCTGGATATGCGCGCAGTCGCGCAGCATAATGCTGCACAGATCCGCCGTAGCTTCGGTAGCCAGTATCTGCCCCCGAAAACCCTTTGCATACAAAGCGGGCAGCATGCCCGAATGGTCCACATGGGCATGGGTCAGCAGAACATAATCCACCATAGCCTCTTCGATAGGCAGTTCCTCTTTTTCATAATTCTGCACCCCTTGCTCCATGCCGCAGTCAATCAATATATGTCTGCCCCCGGCCTCCAGATAATGGCAGCTTCCCGTCACTTCATGAGCCGCCCCTATAAAAGTCAATTTCATATAAACGCCTTTCCGTTATTCTTCAAATGGTTTTTTAGAAGATTTTCCATTTCTTCCGCTCTTTTGGCAATATCCGTCCGGTAATACAAGCAATCCACCTTTCCATACTGCCCAATAATCGCTCCCGCAAACAATTCCAGGTCTTCTTCGCTATCCGCGTCACCATGGAAGAAAAACATTTTGCTTCCGTATTCTTTTTCCACTTTCTCTTTCAGTAATTTACCGCGTTCCTTGTCGTTATCCATCAGAGCAATCTGGTACCTGCGTCCTGCATACTCCTCAACAAGACTGCTTCCTCTGCCTTTTGCCCCTCCAACGACCACGCATATTTTCTTTCTCAACATCGTCTTCCTCTCCTTGCTTTGAATCATTCTTGTCTTTTTCAGTGCGCCTTGCCTGTTCCACCATTATACAAAAATCGACTCCCATTAGCAAGAAAGAAAGGGCTTTACGCGATGCTTTACACTTACAGTTTACTGTATACCGACTATTTTTCCGCTATTTCAGTTCGTTTGCCATCGTATAAAACTGATAATAGATTCCCCTTTTCTCCAGTAGTTCCTCATGATTCCCCTCCTCCGCGATGCCTTTCTCCGTCAGGACGAGAATCCTGTCGGAATTCCGTATACTGGACAGCCTGTGGGCTATCGTAAGGGTAGTCCTTCCTTCCGAAAGCCTTGCCAGCGATTTGGCCACGGCAAATTCGCTTTCGTTATCCAGCGCCGATGTCGCTTCATCCAGAATAATGATCGGAGGATTCTTCAAAAATACCCGGGCAATGCTGATTCTCTGCTTCTGCCCGCCGGACAGCTTCACGCCCCTTTCCCCCACATAGGTATCATATCCGTCCTTCAGGTTCCTGATAAATTCATGGGCCCCCGCCCGTTTCGCCGCCTCTTCCACCTCCTCTTTCGTGGCATCCTGCCTTCCATAAACAATATTTTCATAGATCGTTCCTGAAAAAAGATAGACGTCCTGCTGGACAATACCCACATTTTTTCTCAGGCTCTTTAACGTAAAATGCCGGATATCCTCTCCATCGATCCGTATCCTGCCCTCCGTTACATCGTAAAATCTGGGAATCAGATTGCACAGCGTTGTCTTCCCTCCCCCGGAAGGCCCCACGATCGCCACCTTCTCCCCATGCCGGATCTCCAGGTTCAGCCCGGTAAACACGATATTATGGTCGTCCGGGTATTCGAAGCTGACGTTTTCAAAGGAAATGTTCCCCTGCGTCTCCAACATTTCCTCCGCGTCCGGCTCGTCAAAAATCTCAATATCCGCATCCATGATCTGTAAGAAACGCTCGATCCCCGTCATCCCCCGCTGGAACTGTTCCGCGAACTCTATGATCCGCCGAATCGTGGCGATCATCGTTGTTACATAGAGCATATAGGCCACCAGGTCGCCGGGCACGATCATCCCTTTCACCATAAAAATACCCCCGGCCACCAGCACCGTCAGGTACATAAGGCCGTCAAACATTTTGGTGGTCGCCTGGAAAGCTGCCATATAGCGGTATGTTTCCTTTTTAATATCCAGAAACTGCCCGTTGTCCTTTGCAAATTTCCTGTTTTCCGCCTCCTCGTTGGTGAATGCCTTCACCACTTTTTGTCCAAGCAGACTGTCCTCAATCCGGGCATTCAATTCCCCGATATGATTTCTCTGTTTCCGGAAAGCGCCCCTCATCTTAAAGTTCAAGGACATGCACACCCCGGTCATCACCGGAACCACAAGAAAAATAAGAAGGGTCAGCGGCAGATTGATGCCCGCCAGTATGAGAAAGGCGATCAGTATTTTGATTCCTGCAATAAAAAATTCCTCCGGGCAGTGGTGGGCGAATTCCGTCACATCGAATAAGTCGTTAGTGATCCGCCCCATAATCTGTCCGACTTTTGTATTATTATAGTAGGTATCGGAGAGCTGCTGGAGATGGAAATAAGCATCCTTTCGCATATCCGTCTCGATCTTTGCCCCCATGACATGGCCCATATCGGCCATATAATAACTGGCCATCGTATCGATCACGCGCAGCGCGAGATAAAGCAGCCCAAGCCCAATGATCGTCCGTACCGAAAGCTCCGCCAGGCGGTACAGTCCCTCATTGGTGATATAGCGCATAATAAGCGGCAGCACCAACTCGCATATGGTAGTCAGCGCCGCGCAGAACAGGTCGAAAAACAGGGTTTTTCTGTATGGTTTAAAATACGGAATAAATCTTTTCAGCAGTTCTTTTGTCTTATATTGTCTGTTATCCATAATTTTTCTCCTCTGATTCGAAGTCAATTATATCATAACCACATACAATAAAGCAAATAAGAAAGAAAAGGTGAACCTGCTTGTTTTTTTCTGTTTCAAAATTAATCATGCTGATCGTGGCGCTCTCGGCCGATGCGTTTACTGCCGGTTTTGCATATGGCACGGATAAGGTGAAGATCCCGGCGCTGTCTGCCATCATTGTATCCTTGCTTTCCGTTCTGCTCCTCGTTTCTTCCCTGGCTCTTGGCGGCTTCTTTAAAGCATATATCCCCGCTTCAGCCGCTTCCCTCCTGTCATTTTTCATTTTGGCCGTGCTGGCCGTATTGAAGATTTTTGATAGTTCCCTCAAGAAAACGATTACGGAAGTAAACGGCGGGGATGTGGAAGTCCTCTCCCCTTCGGAGGCCCTTCCTCTCGGCTTCGCCCTCTCCGCAGACAGCGCCGCCGCAGGAATCGGCGCCGCCTCTTTGGAATTCTCACTCCCTGTCACCGCCGTCCTTACCTTCCTCATCGGCATCCTGGCCATTTATGGCGGCTGCCGTCTGGGAAGGCTTCTGGCTTCCAAATCGGATTTCAATTTTTCCATTATCGGCGGATTTCTCCTCCTTTTCCTGGCATTTTCCAAGCTGCTGTAACTGGATCAGTCTCTTTCAATAGAAGCGCTTTTTAATTCCGACTGCCGGGAATAGGACTTTGGAAAAAGAGTTTCTACAGTTTCCTCCGCAGCATTCCCGCCGTCTTCGCTTCCCGCTGCCTTATCCGTGTCGGCCCCTTTTTTATGTTCCAGGCTATGTTCCGCCATGCCGCCCATCACTAAAAGTTCATGGACGGCTAACGGCATAAAGGATAAGGCCGCCAGCCATCCCCATTCATGCAGGGAAAGCTGCACCGTTCCGAATAATCCGACAAAATACGGAATCTCTGTTACTAATGCCTGCAGCCCGACCCCGGCCGCGCAGGCGAAAATCATGGAATGGTTGGAAAAATGATTCATTCGGAACACGGATTTATTCACATCCCGCATCCCCACCGCATGAACAAGCTGGCTCATGCCCAGCACGGTAAACGCATGGGTCTGTGCCTTATTGAGCAGTTCCGGCAAAGCCAGCATGGATTTCATGTTATGCAAGTCAATCGGAAGCCCCTGTCTTGCAAGTGCTCCATAAGGAACCTGCAGGAATGCGGTCAGGCTGATCGCCGCGATCACAGCACCATAGCAAAGGGTACACGCCAGCCCTCCGTGGGCAAAAAGATTTTCGTCGCTTTTTCTCGGCTTCTGCCGCATCAGCTCGCTGCCGTCGTTTTCATCCACCCCTAGGGCCAGCGCCGGGAACGAATCCGTAATCAGGTTGATCCATAAAATATGGCTGGCTTTCAAAGGGGAAGGAAATCCGGCCAGAATGGCCGCCAACATAGTGATGATCTCTCCGAAATTAGAAGAAAGCAAAAACAAGATGGCCTTGCGGATATTCTCGTAAATTCCCCTTCCTTCCTCGATCGCCTTGCGGATGGTAGCAAAATTATCGTCCGTAAGAACCATATCCGAAGCATTTTTCGCCACATCCGTGCCGTTCATCCCCATGGCGATGCCGATATCCGCCGCTTTCAGCGAGGGAGCATCGTTTACCCCGTCCCCTGTCATGGCCACCATCTTTCCCTTTTTCTTCAAAGCGCTCACGATTTTTACCTTATGCTCCGGCGACACCCTGGCATATACCCTTATGTATTCCGCTTTCTTTTGAAATTCCTCTTCGCCCATTTTATCCAGCTCCCCGCCGCTTAAGCATTCCTCCCTGCTTTTTGCAATTCCAAGTTCCCTGGCTATCGCATAGGCGGTGTCCACATGATCGCCTGTAATCATAACCGTATCCACTCCTGCCTGCCGGAACGCTTCCACCGCTTCTGCCGCCTCCGGCCGCGCCGGATCCATCATCCCTACCAGACCCACGAACGTAAGCTCCCTTTCTTCCGCTTCCGGCGCATCCCACCGCAGAGCCACCGCCAGCACCCGCAGAGCCTCTGCGGACATCTGTCCTGCCGCATGGAGAATTTCCCTTTTGGCCGATTCCGTCAAAGCCATTTTTTTTCCACGGGAGAGCAGATACCGGGAATGCTGCAAGATTTCCTCCGCACTCCCCTTCGTATAAGATACCCGTGCATTCACAGCGCTGCCATCCGCCCTTCGGTGTAATGTCGTCATCATTTTCCGATCGGAATCAAAAGCCTTTTCTCCGATTCTTGGATAATCCTTCTCCACCTCTTCTCTTTTCATGCCATATTTTCCAGCCAGATCCAGAAGCGCCAGCTCCGTCGGGTCCCCGATCCTGCTTCCTTCCGCGACCACGCCGTCATTGCAAAGCACGCATCCGAGCAGCAGCTCCCTGTGCCTTTCCTTATCCACCTTGTCCGCAGAAAAGGTTCTGCCTTCCGCATAGCACTTTTTCACCGTCATCCGGTTCTGGGTCAACGTCCCCGTCTTATCCGAGCAGACGACATTGACCGCCCCCAGCGTTTCCACCGACGGAAGCTTGCGGATAATCGTATTCACCTTCACCATCCTAGACACGCTCAGAGCCAGGACGATGGTGACAATCGCCGGAAGCCCCTCCGGCACAGCCGCTACCGCCAGGGAAATGGCCGTCAGCAGCATATCCCCCACATCCCTTTTCTGCAGCACCGCCACAAAAAAAAGAAAGACACAGATAAAAACTGCCAGTGCGCTCAATACCTTTCCAAGATCTGCCAGTCTTTTCTGGAGAGGGGTCATTTCCTCTTTCGCTTCGCTGATCATCCCGGCAATATGGCCAATCTGGGTATCCATTCCCGTAGCGACTACGACCCCCTCCCCTCTCCCATAGGTTACATTCGTGGACATATAAGCCATATTCCTGCAATCCCCGATATCCGACTTATCTTTCGCCAGATAGGCCGCATCCTTATCCACCGGCACCGACTCGCCTGTCAGGGCCGATTCCTCGATTTTCAGGCTCATGGTCCTGGAAAGGCGCAGATCCGCCGGAACCTGCCGCCCCGCTTCCAGGCAGACGATGTCTCCCGGCACCAGGTCTCCCGCCGGAATCTCCATCTGCCTTCCGCTCCTTTTGACGATGGCATGAGGGCTTGTCAGCTTTTTTAACGCTTCTATCGCTTTTCTTGCCTTCCCCTCCTGCACGACCCCTACGAAAGCATTGACCGTGATAACCGTAACGATGATCAGGGCATCTTCCATCTCTCCAAGAAACAGGGATACGGCGGTAGCTACAAAAAGGATGAAGATCAACGGATCGTTCAGCTGTTCCAGAAACAAAACGATCTTTGTCTTTTCCTTTTGCTCCTTTAGTATATTGGGGCCGTATTGCTTTCGTCTTTCGGCAGCTTCCGCATTGCTCAGGCCTTTTTCTATATCACATTGTAGGATTTGTCCGGTTTCCCGGACGGATTTGTTTTCATACATACTTTCCCTCATTTCTGCGCGGCTTTTTGCGCATGCCAAGTTTGTGGATGCCGCGCAGACACAAACTTGATTCCCTCTCTTTTTCCTGCCTGTCCTTTTCTCTTATGCTTTTATATGCTTGTACGGAGGGAAATATGTGTGATTTGTTTTTGGGGATAAGAGGGGAAGGAATCCATTCGGGAAAGCTTTGTGCAGGGCATAGGTGCATGGGCATAGCTTTCCCGAATGGATTCCTTCCAAATTATATAAAACTATGATACTGCGTAAATGATGCAACTATGATGCATTTTTGATGCAATTATGATCTGTGGAGCTGATAGAATAGGTGTATTAAAGGATTAGTTGGATAAATTGTTTGTTTCAAAAAAAGAAAATGCTACATAAGAGGATCATGTTATGAGGAAGTGGATGGAAAAAGCTGGATGGTTATTTTTATTGTTGGTTTGTATGGGGGGTGGTTTTTCTTGTTCGTCCGGGCGGGAGATGGCGGGTGCTGGATCCGGGGAAGAACGGGAGGCGGATGCTGTCCAGGAGGTCTTGCCTGAGGAAGCGTTGGAAGGGCCGGTGTTGACAGTGGATACTGAAGAAGCGGATATGGAGGAGGGCGAAGAGGTTTTTTCTCCCGAAGGGCAGGCAAAGAAGAATGAAATTCTTTTTTTTGAGGAGGCAGAAAAACAGAATATCGGGATTAAGCCGGCAGAGGAATTGTATGGGCGACTTTTGGAAGATCAGATTTTTCAGAACGGCTTGATGGCTCTTACTGGCTTGCGGATCGATGATATTGACGGGAACGGGCAGATCGATATGCTGGTTATGGTCATGGATGCGGAGGAAAAGCCTTTTTATGGCTCAGGGGGATTGTGGTTTTATATGAACGGGGATGAACCCTACTGTTTTGAGGAGGAAGATTGTTCTTTTTATGGCTGGTTTGATGTCTTTTGGGACGATATCGACAATGATGAAAATGTAGAGGTTGTGTTCAGTGCGCAGGGGACGGGCTGCGGAGCGGTCGGTGATTTTTATAAAGCGGTTTTCAAATATAAGGATCATGCGATCACGCGGATGGCGCTTCCATCCGATTTGGAAGAGGATTATGACTGCGGGCTTCAGGTCGAGCTGATCCAGGAACCGGAAATCAATAGTTACAGCGCTTATTGTCCTTATTTTGACGAACAAATTTTTTTCCAAAGAGAAAATATCGAGGGGTACGGCCCGTCCGATCATGCGCGGACTACCGGGGGCAACGCACGGGGATTTTACGACTTGTGCGTCGCGCAGTACGAGGGCAAAAAGGCATTGCAAGCTTCCGAATATTTGTATGGGGAAGGGGGGATCGTACATAATGTAGCCGTCGCACAGTTTCTCATAACCTGGGAAGAGGACGGCACTCCGAAGGTAGTCAAATGGTGGATCAAAGAAGAAAAATCGGGATGGGCAAACAGCCATGAATCCCGGATCTGCTATGCGGACGGCTATTACTACTATGCCAGCCAATTAGACCATTATTATTTATACCGCGCCAGAGAAGACGGCGGCCAGCCCGAGTGTCTGGCAAAAATCCATGCCGGGAGCCTCTGCGTCCAGGATGATGAGATTTATTTTATCGACCAGGGCAGCGATTACGGTGATTACGGGTCGGTCTGCAAGATGAAAACAGACGGCAGCGGCATGAAAACATTATGCGAACAAGGGCGTTCCCTACAGCTCAGCGCTGAATATATCTATTTTTGCGCGGCTTACAAAGCAGCATATGACAAATCAGGAATCGTAACGGAAGAATCCTATGAATTTTCCAGCGCTTTGGAAATGCCGTTTTTTTTATATCGGATGAAAAAAGACGGCTCGGAAAAAGAGCTGATTGCTGCGGATGTCTGGCAATATACGTTGAGCCGCCGAAACGGATATACCGGCTCTATTTATTGCAGCAAATGGACCGATAATAAGATTGCTGTTTTTCAAATGGATCTGAACGGAAAAAATGAAGAAGAAATCTGCCGCTTTGACAAAAGGGGAACTCTCATGGCCTATGACAACGTAGTCTATTATGTCGGGGATTTTTATGGAGACAGGGAGCAGATCAGCCAGTACCATTCAGGACATGGAAAAACCACGACTGTCACCGTTCCGGAATATACAGATTGCTGCATCTACAAAGGACGTTTCTGCGGGCTGAATGAAGAGGTATCCGAAAGCGGGCGCAAGATAACCATTTATCGTATGAACTATACTAAAAAAGACTATGATATCCTTTACCAGAATTCCTTTTCATGCCCATATGCTGACGGAATCTATTTATCGGATCTTTATGCTTCTGAAGAAGGAATCTTTTTCCGTCAATTTGTTTCCCCCGAAGAGGGATGCCGGTGGTTCCGGCTGGAAGAAGATGCCGAAACCGGCCAATGGGTCGTGGAGAAATGGGAAGATGCGGAAGCAACACCTGTCGCCCTGCCCGCCAGGAACATAGAATACGGGGAATTGCGGAGCGTCACGTCCGTATTGGAAAGCACCGAGGGCTGGGATGCCTATCTGGCAGACCCCTTGGAATATGAGGAATTTTATGCAACGGATGAAAACGGGCAGGAATGCAACCCTTACCGAATATGCCTTCCGCAGTTCAATGATAAAATTGAAGGATACCAAAAAATAAACCGATATTTCCAAAATAGCTATCATGAAATGATCGCAGGAAAGGAGGATTTTTTTGATATGCTGGAAGAAAGCGGTTCTGCATCTGCAAACTGGTATCAATCGGTCGATTACGGCTATCTTTATATCGGTGAAAAGTATATTACCGCCGGGATCTATGAAGAAGGCTACTCCAGCGGCATACGGAACTGGATCGCCCTTCATCCGGCCACGTTCGACAGGAAGACCGGAGAAAAAGTCACTTTAGAGACAATTCTTGACATGCCCGCCCAGGAGGCCGTTGCCAGCCTGACCGGCTCTGTTTATAAATATATGGAAGGCATGGGGAGGGGTTCGTTTCTCCTGAAAGAAGATGATATCCTGTCCAAAAACTATGACCCGGAACAATTTTTCCTGTTTCCTGATGGAATCGGCATTTATTATGAAAGATATGCCATAGACTGCGGCGCCGCCGGGGATTATCTGTTTGTAGTTCCCTTCGATCTGTGAAAAGCGGATTCCCATAGAAAATAAAAAAATAGCATTGACTTTTTTTCTTTGGAATGTTATTATATTATTCGCGGCATGGAAATTACATAATCCAGTGCGTATGCGGAAGTGTCGGAACTGGCAGACGAGCAAGACTAAGGATCTTGTGATGGTTACATCGTGTGGGTTCAAGTCCCATCTTCCGCATTGAGTTAAACTCTGGGAAGCTTGAAAAATCAGGCTTCCCGCTTTTCTTTTTGTTCATGAAATTGGTTACATTTAGTTACATCATATCATCTGATAACAGCCTTGAATCGTGCAATTTGCATTAGCAAACTGGATTTTAACGCACTCTCTCGATATTTGTAATATCAAATCCAACTTTTTCGTATAGCCTTAAAGCTTTTTCATTCCATTTAGCAACATGTAGCATAATAGGCTCATTACTAATTTGGCGAATATGGTTCATTCCCCATAATAAAATTTGTTTTCCATATCCTTTATTTTGAAATTTCTTATTGACTACCAAATCATCTATTTCACTTCCATAACATGCGACAGAACCAATAATCTCTTTCCCGCTTACAAGCAAGAAAATATCCTTACTTTTTTCACCGATTTGTTTATAATCACTCAAAAAGTTATATGGCTCAATATCAAGAGATTTTCGCATTTCATAAAAGCAGGCATTATATATTTTCATGTATTGCTGAAAATACTTTTGCTCAAAAGGAATACACGAAACACTATTTTTCCCAATATCGTCTTTTACATATTTCATTTCATATGCCATTATTTCCATACTGTAATCTTCCCCGCAAATCCCGATTTGTCTTATTGCATCATTTTACTATACTCAGAGCAATCACACAATCAAAATCTTAAACAGTTTTTTATCCAAGTTTTCCCTCAATGCGAAAGCAAAACTATTTAGTTACACCTTGCAGATGATGTGTCGGAAAGCCCCTTTCTATCAGTATTTTTCACAAGTAACAATCCTTCAAGTTCCATCTTCCGCAGTTGAGAAAACGGAAACCTTGTGAATGATGAAGTTTCCGCTTTTAATTCATATCTATAATAATGAACTATTCATCAAATAAATCCGCATGTGTACCCGTGTATTTTATTGAACCAGCAGTTTGCTATGTTCATTTTCATATCCTTATCTAAACCGAAAGTTATCTGTCCGTCCAATTGTCGAATCTCTCCGATATTTGAGGATCATATAGCGGGCAACCAAAATCGATTAAAATGTCCATCAAAGAATTCATATCACTTTCCTGCATACTATAACAATCAAACCTTACAGCTTGAGAAGTGGCAAAAATTTCAAAAGAGCCTTTTCCTTCTTTCTCATACTGATTATCGCTCAACTTCGTCCAGTCTGAAAAGGCATCGGAAATTTTTTTGAGTATTTCTTCTATCGGAAGGTTTTCCAATATGTCTACAGTCTCACCATCACAGCATGCTAACTCGTAGATTTTCTGATTATTGTGAGCGGCTCCTTCTTTGTATTTCCAAAAATTCAAATCATAACTCATGATCATAGCCTCCTGTCTTGCAAATCTTGATTTATATTGCTTATCTCATTTTACTCTATATGGAGCAAGTTCTCAATATAAAACAATCCTCCGCTTCCCTTGTAACAGATAATTCATGTTTTACTGCCGCCCGCTAAGGAGCGGCAGCATATAACCTTTCACTATGCCATAAGCGCCGCGATATATGCGTTTTCAAGGTTTCCATTCGGGATATGCACCCATACCCTTGTGTTCGGTTCCGGCTTAAGCCCTATCCCATCGTTTACAAGGTATTCCCCTCCTTCTATCTGCACCTTGTATTTCAGCTTCCTGCCATGCATTTTCGTCCCTGTGACAACTGCCATCTTGTCATTGTTTATTACTTTCTCCAGTTTTTTATTGATAATCATTTCTATGCTGTCAATTATAAACTTATTTGTGTCAAACATAATCTATCTCCTATTTATATATTGGTATGTCTCGCGAGGGAGTTCCCTGAGTTCCCTCATCAATTGTGCTGCCGTACTTTCATTCGTAACATTCGGCAGACTTACGTTGTAGGTATTGTTCTGAATCTGATGGTAATTGTTATTATTAATTATTTCAGCAATCCGATCCATGGATTCAGCGGCCTGGAACATAGCATTTGTCGGCATAAGGAACGCATCCCTGTTGTTCTTGAAAAACTCGTCAAATTTCTTTGCCATCCAGTATTCCTTGTCGCCCGGGTTCAGAGGCCTTAATTCCGTTCCGTCAGCAAGAATTATCGTTCCGTCATTATATGCATTGCCAAGCTCCTCACCCTCATTGTTCATGATGCGCTTCGTCTGCTCTTCATTAAAGATCACGGTGCCTTTCGGCAGGTCACTCATAACCGGCTCCGTGGTTAGTTCTGTTTTTCCGTTGGGATATACCGTCAGTTCAGGCTGCCCGTATTCGCTTCGCAGGGCATTCTTTTCATCATGCGGCAGCCCTTTATAGCCTGTTATTGGAAGGCTTTTTGTTTCTGTAGTGCCATTTGCAAAAGCATTCCCTACGGTTCCATTATACCCGCCTCTTGAATGTCCGCCTCCGCCATGATTGCCCGCACCCACAGAAATAGAGGATTCTGAAGCTTTTTTCGCCAGATTATCCAATGCCTGTGCGGCAGCCTCGCATTTCTCCTGTATGATCCTTGCCATTTCTGATACAAGCTCGATAATCTTGTCGCATACGGTCTGGACGGAGTTGTCGCCGTCCGTCGCAAAGTCGT
>OFHO01000071.1_pt1 | contig 91670 bp, 84 predicted proteins | sample 1521531 | NCBI WGS metagenome assembly OFHO01 (sample SAMEA3504124, study PRJEB24116) | mouse gut metagenome | biome: mouse gut; feature: mouse-associated habitat; material: faeces | place: Denmark | collected 2011
CGCCCCATACCCGCCGCACTTCCCCTCCGGGAAAAAACACTCCCCCCGGGAACTTTTATGCTAAACAGCTTTCATAGCCTGAAAGACTAGAAATTTTTTTGAAAAACTTATACGGAAAACAGGAGGCGGGAATTTGCTTTTGGACGGGACAGGCGCGCTGGCTCTCTCCGGCCGAAGGGGGAAGGATTTTTCGGCTGTTGCTGGCAATCAGTTGTTTCACTTATGAAACGGATCAATACCCCAGGGGAAAATTTCCATGGATGGCAATTTTAGGAAAAAAGGGCACGGATGCCCTTTTTTTCCGACCCGGCCGATTTCCTATCCATCGCCCGTTTCATTAGTGAAACCTGACTGCCAGCTCCAGCCGAAAAATCCCTCCCCCTTCGGCCGGAGAGAGCCAGCGCGCCTGACCCATCCAAAAGCAAATTCCCGCCTCCTGTTTTCTCCCCTTATCTTTTCTTATTTCCTCTTATCTCCTCTTCGCCAAATACTTATAAAAGAAATCCCCTTCCAAATCATAAGTATAATAATTATATTTAAAATCATCCTGTATTTCCCCATCCGACGGATCCGCCAGCTGCTCCAGCGTCATATAGCCATCGGTGCGGTAGACCATGCCGATCTCGTTTTTTGTCATGCTTTCCCGCAAGTTCATAAAAGGATAGATTGCCCCGACCACCAGCCCCGCCGTCAGCAGGGTTTTCCTTACAGCCAGGCTTTTCTCCTTTCCCTCTTCCAGCCCCAGGAAACGCAAAATGAGAATCATAAAAGTAAACAATGCCGGAATACTCGTCCTCATGGTAAAGTCGTTATATAACCCCATGGAAAACCTAGGATAAAGAAGAAGCGCCCCCACAGTAATCCAATATATGGCATTTCTTTTGTTTTCCTTCCATAGCAGCACCGCATAAAAACCAAACATGAAAAAGCAGAAGATAAAATAAAATTCCGGCTTTGCCCCATAGTCCAGCCAGCGGAAACCGAGATATTCCGGCTTTGCCCCTGAAATATTCCCCCAGAAATAAAGCACCAGAATGCCGCCTGCAGCCGCCAGAAGGATATTGGATGCGCAAAATGCCTTTTTTGCCTGTTTCCATCCTCCGCAGGCTATATCGCATAGATAGACGGCCAGCATCATTGCCACAAGGCCGACCATGGCAAATCCGCTGTATAAAAAAACGGGCAGTCCGACCAGAACATAATTCTCTGTTTTATGCGGACGCAGCAGCAGCAAAACAGTGGCCTGCCAAGGTACGACCGCCTGGCCCGGCACCCATTTCAGAAGGCTCCAGTTCGATGTATATTGGATCCTTACCGTTTCCGGGTTCATCCACTCATGGCTGCCAAAGGGAAAATTTTCCGGATATAGATTTCCGCATACGGCCTGGCCCAGGGGCAGCAGGCCACTGCTAAAGACAAACAAAAGCACCAGACAAAGAAGCTGTTTTTTTCCGCCTTTTACTTTCCCCGCTTTTAGAACCAGAATCCACAGAAGAAACAGGCCGATAACCGTCAGCCCGTATTGAGCCAGCTCCACCGCCCGGAATGACCCGAAAATTTTTCCCGCCAGAGCCGGCAATAAGTAAAAACCCGTATAATAAGACAGCATGGACTCGCCGTAGCCTGTCCGATATATGACCGGCCACTCCTTTTCTGCCAGGTCATGCATGACCGCATTGTGTTTCACCCAGTCGCCCGCCTGTCCGGTAAACGCCCCGATCCCGGTATGCCAGCAAAGAAAAAGAACAAGCAGCGCTCCTACGCATAACGTTCCCTTTGACAGATATACACGATCCTCCATTTCCCGGCACCATGAGCGCAGCCCGAGAAAAAGGCCGATGCCGAGAATTACACAGGCTAAAGCTGCCCAAAGCGGCCTCAGCCAGCCGGCAAAAAAAACGGCTACTGCCGAATACATATAGGCGAACGTAAGAACCGCTATATTTTTTATCTTAATTTCCATATGACCGAATCCTCCGACATGCGTTCATAGCGTCCCCTGATCGCCATATCCAGCACCGGGCAGAAGCCTGTCTGTCCGTATACTTCTGTTTCCGGCCGATAAACTGCGATCCTGGGCTTTTTTTCCTCCAAATCCTCCAAAGTATCGTATTCAAACCAGTCCATATACCATGGCAGGATGTAGCAGTTGCGATTGGCGGGGTACCGTTCTTTGTATAGTAAATAAACGGAATCATGAACATAAGCGTCCATAAAAATTTCCTCTCCCGGCTCCGTCATGGCGACAATCTGCTCATCGGTTCCCGATACCGGCTCCTGGTCATATACCACATGATCCGCTATCATTGCCGCATAAGGCGCGATCAAATAACATCCTATCAGACAGGCCAGAACAGTCTGCCCTTGCCCCGTTCTTTTTTCCGCGCCGCTTCTTCCAAAGCCGACCAGCACAATCAATGCCAGGGCGGTATCCCATAAAGCCACCGAGTGGAAATCCACGCCGCTTCTCGTCCCGTTTCCGCTCATGCACAAAAGCAGGGCAAGAGCCGCGACGACTCCTTCCCTTTTTCCGATCTCCTTCCACCATAACAGCAAAGCCGCAGCCGCTCCCGCAGCCAGCATCAGCTGGATAACCGATACACTGTTTCCTGCCGCCGTCAGCATGGAATTAAAATTATCTCCTGCCGCAAGGAAAAAGTTCTTTAATCCCAAAAAGAACGGCTTCCATTTTATCCTGCCAAACTGCTCTTGGTAATTGTTATACACCATTGTATTAAACCGATATGCCATCAAATACATTTTTCCCATGGCATGGTTGGCTATAAAGTATAAAAACGATACTGCAAAAGGCAGGCAGGCTGACAGCAGCAAAAAGCCGTAACGACCCGCTAAGTTTTTTCCGTTTATTTTCCCCTTTTCCTTCCATAAAAAAATTTCTCTCAGGAATACGCCTGCCGCAATCGGCGCAATGGCGAACACGCTGACAAAAGCCGACGCGATGCTGCAAAAAATACAAGCCGAGACAACCGCGCACCGCCCTTTGCCCAATTCCCCGTCCTGCCAGTAACGGATATATTCCATCACCAGCACAACCATGCAGAATCCTTGTATATTATCCCCAAGGATCTTTGATGCCTGGAAAAACATCGGCATAAGAATCACAACACGGGCTATCGGGAAAAAGAACATCCGCGCCTTTCCAAAAAAGCCGCAATGCCTGTAATAAAGCCCGCCCCATAATACTGCCGAGAAAAAATAATACAACAGACGAAACTGCTGGATGCTCTTGGCGCCCAGACAGGCAAACAATGCGCACAAATAATAGCCGAAAGGCGTATGCTGGGTATAATAGTCGCGGTAAAGCACTTTTCCTTTTGCAATCAGCATCCCGCCCCGTATATTGTCACATTCATCGGTAAAAGTCCCCATATTCTCCCGCGTAAACACATACATCAAAACCATAAAAATACAGGCCGTCCCAAGAGTCCCGAGCAATTTTTTTGCCTGTTCTACATCCTGCTTCCTGCGGGCGCAAAAAAGAGCATATGCCAGAACGCCCGCTGCGGATCCTGCCGTTAAAAGGTAGAAAAATCCCCAAAAAGGATCCTTCTCTCCTCCATATATCCTGATGCATAAATCGCCGTCCCGCTCTTCCCCGTTTACAAACAGCCTTCCATCTTCATAAAGATCCCCTTCCGAGGCATAAAAACTCAGCGCCGAGTTACCCGTCGCATCCTTCGAGCGAATGGAAACCGTATAAAGTCCTCCCTCCTCTACCTTGACCGGAACCTTCACGCTGCGGAAGTAATTTTCCCCGTCCGAAACCTGGCTGGCATTATATTCCCAGCGGTATATTTCCTTCCCGCTCTCCTTTTCCCGTATGCAAAGCTCCCAGAACGAATGATTATTTCTTCCATATGTGCCTGTTTTGATATCTATGCCCCAAAATAATTCGTACGGCATACGGACTTCCTGCTCGACCAGTGTCTGCCCGTCCATTACCGCTATATTCTGCCCTGCCTGGTCATTCAAAACCGTTTTTTCTATATAGGTCAGCCTGTTGCTGGTTCTCAAAAACCCCCATATAAGCAAAACAACGGCAAGCGCCACGGCAATTCCAAAAAAAACCTTTTTTTTAATATTCATTGCATTCCCCGCCTTTTGCGTTTTCTATTAATTTATTGATCACAAGGAAATCCCGGAAAGCTTTTATGCCGATCCTGCATATTTTTCCCAAGTGGATGGAATTCACGCCTCCTTGGCGCGGTCGGAAAGTAATGGGTATATATTTTGTTTTCTTATTTTTCTTTTCATAAATCACCGCAATCAGCACATTGGGAAGGTGGAACCCTTCCGGGATGTATTTCAGCTGTTTTTTCAGCACCCTTGCATCCATCAGCCGGAACGGCGTATTGGCATCCGTAACTGTTACGCCGAAGCAAAGCCGGATCACCAGCTTTAATACCTTTGTCACCAATATGCGCGACCATCCGTCCTGCCTTTTCTTCCGATGGCCGATGATCATATCATAATCCGTCCTCTGCCGCCAAAACTCCCCGAATTCCTCCGGCCTTGTCTGCCCGTCGGAATCCGTCTGGAAAATATAATCGGCCCCTTCATCCAAAGCATATTGGTAGCCATAAAGCACAGTTGCTCCATGGCCGGAATTGGGTTTTGTCACCGCCAGGAGCTTCGGCATTTTCTCCTTCATCCTGCCCAGGATTTCAAATGTCTCATCCCTGCTCCCGTCATCAATGACCAGCAGCCTTGACTCCCCGTTGATCCCTTCCTCTTCCAGCACTCCATACCATTCATCCACCACTGTAGAAATGTTTGCCGCCTCATTATAGGCGGGAATTACTATGTAAAGCTTGCAAGCCCGTTTGCCAGCCTGCTTGTCCTCTCTTTCGTCCACTTTTTCTCCCTCTTCTTTCGCGGTTTTTTATATCCTATTCATCTTGGTTAAGATATATAATATCTCATTTTTCAATTATACGATATTGAATATCTTATTTCAAGCATATATTGCATTAGAATCAATACAAATGCCCTTACCCGCTAATCGATACATCATTTCAGAAAGGTACGGTTATTCTATGTATGAAGAGGAATTATTTGCAAAAAGGCTGGAGCAGCTCCGGCTGGAAAAGAATGTTTCTGCACGGGAAATGAGTCTTTCCCTGGGGCAGAATCCAAGTTATATTAACAGAATAGAAAGCGGGAAGGCGCTTCCTTCCCTATCCTTATTTTTTTATATTTGTGATTACTTTCAGATTTCGCCCAAAGATTTTTTTGATGAAAACCAAAATAATTTTTACAGCACTGGAGAATTAATCCGGGAAATCCAAAAGCTGACAGGACCGCAAGTACAGCATCTTCTTGCGATTATTAAAGATATCAATCATTCCCACTGACACCACATTCCACCTGTTATGGGAAATTTACAACATGGACAGTTCCGATGATTCTATAGTATAATATTTTCGAAACTTTTCATTTTATTTACGAATACTACGAGGAATCAGCTTATGAGAATTTTGAAAAAAATACTTTCATCCGCATCCCTTGCCATCGGTATTTTATGCCTCTCGCTTCTCGTATATGGCTGCGGCCGGAAAGAAGCGGAGGAACTGCCTCTGGGAGAAGCCAATGAAAATCCAGCGGACTCTGCGGCAGATGCTCCGGCAGATTCTGAGGAAGAAACCGATGAAGAAACGGAAGAAGACCCTCTGACAGGTGAAGAACCCGGTCTTCCTGTGATTGAAGAACGAACAATCAAAAATGGGAAGATGCAGAGCTATCTTACCGGCGAATGGATTGAACAGGAAAAAGCAACGAGACGGCCTATTGCCGTCATGATACCGAACAACAAACCCGCCATGCCCCAGTACGGGCTTTCTAAGGCGGCTATCATTTATGAAGCTCCTGTGGAGGGGCGGATTACCCGTCTTATGGGAGTTTTCGAAGATTATGACGATCTGGACCATATCGGCCCAGTCAGAAGCAGCCGGGATTATTTCGTCTATGTTGCCATGGGCTACGAAGCCATTTACTGCAACTGGGGGCTGGCAAGGCCATATGTGGAAGAACTTCTCAGCCGGGACACTGTCCAAAACATCAGCGCCGCCGTAGAAGGCATCCACAATCCCTCCGATGAAGCCTTCGGCAGACTCAGCCGGCCCGGCTATGCAACGGAATTTACCGGCTATCTGTTTATCGACGGCCTGGAAAAAGCAATCAAACGCCAGAAATATGAGACAAAATACGATGATCTCTACGTGCCTCCTTTTACTTTCATCGCCGATGATTACCGGGCAGAATACGAAGAAAAGAAAGATGCCTCTTTTATTTATCCCGGCGGAAGAAAAGATAATGCCGGCGGCTACGGCGCATATAGCCCCTATTTTGAATATGATGAAAAAGATCAGCTTTATTACCGTTATCAGGACGGAAAGGAGCAAATCGATGAATACGACGGCAGCCAGCTGGCAGTTTCCAATGTCGTCCTGCAATACTGCCACGGAGAAGTGCGGGATAAAAAAGATTACCTTGCCTTCGGCGTCCACGGCGAAGGAGAGGCTTTGGTTTTCACTAACGGCAAAGTGATCGAAGGCACATGGATGCGTTATGACGGCGATGCCACCCCGGCCAAGTTCTTCGACAAGGACGGAAATGAAATCATTTTTAACCAGGGAAAAACCTGGATCTGCAATATCTGGGATGAATATGGCGAATTTGTCGAATACGAGTAAAGTTTTCAGTAAAGCCGGCGTGCGGCGGAAAGTCACGCCGGTTTTTCTGTATCTATAGGCAGGTCCGATTTATAAGCGGAACTGCGGACTTTCCCAACATATTTATCTGCATAGCTTCGAACCATAATATCAATGCCTATATTTTATCACCAGTTATTTCTTTTAAGTATTTCTTTACAAAATATATAAAAGCAGACGTAGCGGCAGAAAAAATCTGCTCTTTTTTCCATGCTAAGGCAGTATCGCTTTCCAGTGCTGGAAACAATGGTATAAAACGAAGCCCTTCATAATTGCAGTTTAATCGAATACAAATTACCGCCCCGATATTGCTTTGAGCCAGCATTGCTTCATTATAAAGCAAGTTTCCTTTTGCAATAATATCGACCTGTTTCGCATATTCTCCCAACCATTTACCTACGCTGCTTTCCGTAAGCCCTCCCGAAGTCGATATAAGTGGAACGCCGACCAAATCCTGTGGCGTAATGAAATCTTTTTCTGCCAAAGGAGAATTTGTCTGCACTAATGCACCCCATTGCTCTTTTATAGGCATAGATACAAATTCATATTTTCTTATATCAATCGGTTCGATCATTAACCCAATGTCTAAAAGACCTCTTTCAATATAGTCTCGAATATTGCCCGCATTTCCACTATAAAATTCATAGCGGACAAGCGGGTGTCTTTTCCGAAACGCAGCAATACAGTCGGTCAAATATCGTGTAGACAAAAATTCTCCGCTGCCGATTGAAATAACACCCTCAAGGTTTTCGTCCTTGTGCAAAAAATCCCGCTTTGTTTTGTCTGCCAAGGACAAAATTTCCTGCGCTCGTCGTTTAAGAATCATTCCGTCCCCGGTTAAAATGATATTATGATTGCTCCGTGCAAAGAGTTCAACACCAAGTTCTTCTTCAAGCTGCGCGATCTGTCTTGATAAAGTAGGCTGTGTCACATGGAGTTGCTCTGCCGCCCTTGTAAAACTTTCCTCCCGTGCAATCGCCAAAAAATAATTTAATACTCGAAGTTCCATGGTATTCTTCCTCCTTTATATTAGTAATAAAGAAAACTGCTATGCAATCGGATAAGCCTTTTGCATAGCAGCTATTCTTTTTTATTTCCAAAACTTACGTTTCTTGTCTTTCACTTCTCCGGCATCTGCCGATGCTTCCTTCGCCGCATTCAGGGAATTTCCCGTTTCTGCATCGAACTGTTTCAGAAGCTCTTTCGCCTCATGGGAAAGCTTATCCGGCACCTGAACCACCAAAGTCACATAGTGGTCGCCCCGGTTATCTTTATTTCTAAGAGACGGCACGCCCTTTCCTTTTAACCTCACTCTCGTATCGGTCTGCGTGCCCGCCTTTACATCATAAATCACCTTGCCGTCCACCGTGTCAATCACGACTTCGCCGCCAAGGGCCGCAACTGCAAAGGATACCGGCACGGTAGAATAAATATTATAATCCTGCCTCTGGAAAACGGGATGCCTGCCTACGATCACCTCCACAAGCAGATCTCCCCTCGGCCCGCCATTGCTTCCCGGCTCTCCTTTATCCCTGATACGCACGCTCTGCCCGTTGTCGATTCCGGCTGGAATACTCACCTTGATCTTCTTCCTGCTGGCGATATAACCGCTTCCATGGCAGTCCGGGCATTTATCCTTAATTACCTTGCCCGTCCCGTTGCAATCCGGGCAAGTCTGCACATTCCTGACCGTGCCGAAAAACGACTGCTGCGTAAATACTACCTGCCCCTTGCCGCCGCACTTCTGGCAAGTCTCAGGGCTTGTTCCCGGCTTCGCGCCGCTCCCGTGGCAGGAAGCACATTCATCTTTTAACGTAAGTTCCAACTCTTTTTCAATGCCGAACACGGCTTCTTCAAAGGTAATCCTTACGCTGGTACGGATATTCGCCCCCTTCATAGGGCCGCTGCTTCCTCTTCCGCCCCTTCTTCCCCCGCCGAAGAAGTCGCCGAAAATATCACCGAAGATATCGCTGAAATCCGCACTGTTAAAATCAAAACCGCCGAAGCCGCCCGCGCCGCCTTCAAACGCCGCATGGCCGAACTGATCGTATTGACGTTTCTTTTCCGGATCGCTAAGCACGGCATATGCTTCCGAAGCTTCTTTAAACTTTTTTTCTGCCTCTTTATCACCCGGATTCATATCCGGGTGATATTTTTTGGCCAAAACACGGTATGCTTTTTTGATCGCCGCTTCATCCGCATTTTTATCTACTCCGAGAACCTCGTAATAGTCTCGCTTTTGCTCTGCCATAACTAACTCCTCTTACAAAGATTTCTTTCATACTTACACTTCGCGATAATCCCCGTCAACTACATCGTCAGCCGCGCCCATATCCGGGCCTGCTGCGCCTGCGCCCATATCCGGACCCGCACCCTGCGCGCCCTGTGCTCCCTGTGCCTGTTCATATACTTTTGCAAAAAGAGCCTGTGCATCTGTCATCAATTTTTCCTTTGCGGCTTTCATCTCATCGATGTCGCCGTCCGACATTTCCTGATCCTTCGTTCTCTCCAGCACTGCCTTCAAAGCCGAAAGGTCATCTTCCACGGTACTCTTTGCAGAAGCGTCGATCTTATCGCCAACCTCGCTCAATGCCTTTTCTGTCTGGAACACAAAGGAATCTGCCTCGTTTCTCGTATCGATCGCTTCTTTTCTCTTCTTATCCTGTGCCTCGTATTCGGCTGCTTCTTTTACCGCCTTGTCGATCTCGTCATCGGACATATTGGAGCCTGCCGTGATCGTAATATGCTGCTCCTTGCCTGTCCCCAGATCTTTTGCGGATACGTTCACGATGCCGTTCGCATCGATATCGAATGTCACCTCGATTTGCGGAACTCCGCGCATTGCCGGAGGAATGCCGTCCAGCCTGAACTGCCCGAGGGATTTATTGTCTTTTGCAAACTGTCTCTCGCCCTGCACTACGTTAATATCAACTGCTGTCTGGTTATCCGCCGCCGTCGAGAAAATCTGGCTCTTCTTCGTAGGGATCGTGGTGTTCCTTTCGATCAGCCTTGTCGCAACGCCGCCCATCGTCTCGATGGAAAGGGAGAGCGGAGTAACATCCAGAAGAAGGATTTCCCCTGCGCCCGCGTCGCCCGCAAGCTTGCCGCCCTGAATGGATGCACCCAACGCAACACACTCGTCAGGGTTCAGGCTCTTGGAAGGCTCATGCCCCGTCAGCTGTTTTACTTTTTCCTGAACTGCCGGAATACGCGTGGAACCGCCTACCAGCAATACTTTTCCGATTTCAGAATTGGAAAGGCCCGCATCTTTCATCGCATTTTGAACCGGGATCGCCGTTTTTTCTACCAAGTCGTGCGTCAGTTCATCGAATTTTGCCCTTGTCAGATCCATGTCAAAATGCTTCGGTCCTTCTGCCGTCGCTGTAATGAAAGGAAGGTTAATGTTGGTCGTCGTGGAAGAAGACAACTCCTTCTTCGCTTTCTCTGCCGCTTCCTTCAATCTCTGAAGCGCCATCTTATCGCCGGACAGGTCAACTCCTTCTTTTTTCTTAAATTCATCCAGCATCCAGTTTATGATTTTCTGGTCAAAGTCATCCCCGCCGAGACGCGTGTCGCCGTTCGTAGACAGAACCTCAATCACGCCGTCGCCAATCTCGATAATGGAAACATCGAATGTACCGCCGCCCAGGTCGTATACCATAATCTTCTGCTCTTTTTCATTGTCCAAGCCATATGCCAGCGCTGCTGCCGTAGGCTCGTTGATAATACGCTTTACATCCAGACCCGCAATCTTGCCCGCATCCTTTGTTGCCTGGCGCTGCGCGTCATTAAAATATGCAGGAACGGTAATAACCGCCTCTGTTACTTTTTCTCCGAGATAACTTTCCGCATCCGCTTTCAGCTTCTGGAGAATCATTGCGGAAATCTGCTGAGGGGAATATTTTTTATCATCAATCGTGCGTCCCCTGTCCGTACCCATATCCCTCTTAATCGAAGCGATGGTCTTTTCCGCGTTCGTTACAGCCTGACGCTTTGCCGGCTCTCCCACAAGCCTTTCACCGTTCTTGGTAAAAGCCACTACGGACGGTGTCGTCCTTGCGCCTTCTGTATTAGCGATAACCGTCGGCTTACCGCCTTCCATAACTGCTACGCAGCTATTCGTTGTTCCCAAATCGATACCAATAATCTTGCTCATAATCAAGTCCTCCTAAAATTATAAATTATGCTATAAAAATTACCCAATTAGATAGTTGCCAAAAATCTATGATACAGCCGCTAGCTGACTACGGCCACCATACTGTGCCTTACGACAGAATCCCTATACGTATATCCTCTTTGCAGTTCCTGGGCTATAATGCCGCTTTCGTATTCCTCGCTCTCCACTTGCATAACCGCGTTATGGTAATTGGGGTCAAACTCCTGCCCCACAGCCTCGATCGGCTTTACCCCCAGGTTTTCCAGCTCCGTCATAAGCTGTTTATATATCATCTGCATGCCGTCCGCAAAGCCGTTTCCCTTTTCCTCTTCGGGAATGCTTGCCAGCCCTCTCTCAAAATTATCCACCACCGGAAGAATTTTTTCGATCACGCTTTTCGCCCCGATTTCATACATCACTGTTTTTTCTTTATCGGTACGTTTCCTGAAATTATCGAATTCCGCCATCTGGCGTTTTACCCGGTCTTCCAGCTCTTCTACTTTCTGCTTCAGCGCATCCTGTTTCTTATCCGCCTTATTTTTCTTTTTGAACAGCTTCTTCCCTGTTGTCTGTTCCGAGCCGGAATTATTATCCGCGTTCCCGTTGCCTTCATCCCCTTCTATGGCATTATTTTCATTGCCATCCGTTTCGCCGTCATTGCCATTGGATCCTGCATCTTCCACAACCGCTTCTTCTCCATCCATCCTAGAACCGCCTTCTTCTTCCAGGCTTTCTTCCTCCCATTCTTCCTTTAACGCTTCTTCCATATCCACATCGCCGTTATTTATCTCGCTGTCGCTCATATCCCCGATATTCACATCTTTTTGTTCTGCCAATTTTCTCATTCCTCCCTTTTCTATTCTCTTTTATTATACAGCTCATCCAACTGATGCATCAGAGTTTTCAATGTCCCGACCACCTTATCGTAGTCCATCCGCTTCGGCCCGATAATGCCGATCGTTCCCTTCATCCCCTCTTCCAGCTCGTAAGTCGCTGTCACCACGCTGCAATCCTTCATCGTCTTCACCGGAGTTTCATCCCCGATATAAATCTGGATGCCTGTGTTGGCTTCATCAGCAAGGCGGTCCGCCACCAATTCGCCCAATAGCTGTTTTTCTTCGAAGGTATTGATTAACTCGCTGGCTTTCTGATTATCTGCCAGTTCAGGATATTTGAAAATATTGTTGGTGCCGCTTGTATATATTTCCAGGTCTTCATCCGCCTTAATGGCTTCTGCCACGGCATCAATCACATTTCCCACAATCGAACTGTGTATCCCCGCCTGCTGTTTCATGGCAGTTATCATGCTCAGATTAATCTCTTCCAAGGATAATCCGTTCAGATGGGTATTCAACAGTATATTCAGCTTCAGCAGCGTCTCATCGTCCAATGCCTCCTCCACGCTTAAGATATTATTCTTAATGACATTCCCTTCAATAACGATCACGGCAAGAAGCTGATTGGCATCCACCCTTGATAACTGGATGAATTTCACTTTATTCCTGTGAATCTGGGGAGCCGATATCATCGTCGCATAATTGGTATTCTGCGCAAGAACTTTTGCCACCTGTTTGAGAAGATGATCCATCTTATCTTCCCTTTCCAGCAGGATCTCTTTCAGTTCTTCCACTTCCCGCTCTTTCTCCTCCATCATATGGTCCACATACAAGCGGTATCCTTTATCCGACGGTATCCTTCCTGCGGAAGTATGCGGCTGGACAATATAACCTAACTCTTCCAGATCTGCCATTTCATTCCTTATGGTCGCAGAACTCAAATTCAAATCCGTATATTTTGAAATCGTCCTGCTTCCTACCGGCTCTCCTGTTTCAAGATAATTTCGGATAATGGCCTGCAATATTCTCATTTTTCTTTCATCCAATCCCTGCACTCCACCATCTCCTTCTTATCTTTCCCTGTTAGCACTCGTTGCTTTAGAGTGCTAACATCTTCTTACCATAAAATATCACTTCCCTGCCATAATGTCAACCTATTACTTCAAAAATAATTATAAATAATTTTTAAAATTTTTAGTTGCAGCATCCGGATCCTGCCAAAAAAAATGACTTTAGCATATATCATTTCCAAATATGCCAAAGTCATTATATTTTCTGCCTATGCCAAAATCGGCGTTCCGACCGGTATTAAATATTAAATATTAAATATTAAATAAAAAAGCTTCCCGTAATATCGCCATTGAAAACATAGTATACGATGCTTTCCTCCGGTTTTACATAAAGCTCCAGGCTGGTGAACGCTTCGTCTTCTTTATGAAGATCATATTTCCATACATCTGCCGCGATCTTCTGAAGATCCTCTGTAGAATATGATTTGCCGGAAAACTGGAAATGAACGGACGGCTGTACCGCCGCTGCCGCTTTCTTTGCCTTAGGCTCCGTGTTTTCCGTTTTCTTTACTGTCGTCTTCTTTGCCGCCGCCTTCTTTGCCGGCGCTTTTTTCGTTGCAGGCTTCGTTTCCTTCTTCACCGTTGTCTTTGCTTCCTCTTTTGTCTCAACCGCATCCGCTTTCACTTCTGCGGGGGCTGCTGCTTCTGTCTTCACCGTCTTAGCTGCAACCGCTTTTTTCTTCGATTCTGCCATATGTTCTCTCCTTTCACTATCGAGACTCCCCTCGAAAGTATTACAAAATTTAACTTCTCATATATCCTCCAGCATGTTCCAGCATGCTACAGCATGGTTCTTCACCATCTGCGGTGCAAACAGCCCTTGCAGGCTTTGTTTACGATAAACAGTTTAGCTCAATTCTACTGCCTTGTCAACTTTTACGAGGCTTTTTCCCTGAAAAAACGGCATTTTAAGCAAGAAATATAAAGTATGCCAGGACAACAGCGCCTAACGCAATCCTGTACCATCCGAATATTTTAAAATCATGTTTTTTGATATACCCCATCAGGAAGCGGATGACTGCTACTGACACCCCAAATGCCACCGCCATTCCAACTAAGAGGATTGACCACTCCGACGCGCTGAATGCCAGTCCGAATTTGGCCAGCTTCAGCAGGCTTGCGCCGAACATAACGGGAATCGCCAAAAAGAAAGTGAACTCCGCCGCCGTCGTCCTGGAGATTCCAAGCAGCAGCGCGCCGATGATCGTCGCGCCCGACCGGGATGTTCCGGGAAAAATCGCCGCAATCAGCTGCCATATCCCTATGACAAATGCCATCGGATAAGTCACGCCGGAAAGATCCGTCACCCTGGGCTTTCTCTTTTTATTTCTATTCTCCACCACAAGGAACAGAACGCCGAATACAATCAAAGCAATAGCAACGCATACATAATTATAAAACAATTCGCTGAACAAATCATCAAAAGGCAGCCCGACCACGATAGCCGGGATACATGCCACCACAATTTTAAACCACAAAACAAAAATATCCTTTTTGATCACGGGTTTTTTCTTAAAATCAAACGGAAATATCTTATTCCAGAACAAAACGACTACCGCGAGTATCGAACCAAACTGTATGACCACAAGAAACGCATCCAAAAATTCCGGCGTGACATCCAGCGCCACAAACTCATTCACCAAAATCATATGCCCCGTGCTGCTGACCGGAAGCCATTCCGTAATTCCTTGTACGATGCCGAACAGCACCGCCTTTAATATCTCTACCATCGCCTTCCTCCTTTTTAGTTCAAGTATACGCGACATTATCAAAATAAGTACTGGTCAGGGCGTTTCCTGCCAAAAAATACTTAATTTGATAAATATTCCAAAAGTTCCAGATAACATTCTTCCGCATCCCGATATCCCTCTTCATAGAGCGCATCCAGTTTCCGTTTATCCTTCTCCACCCTGCCCACGCTGCTTTTCCTCTTCGGGCGGATAATAAACGCCTTTCCTTCTTTCTCCATTGCCTCTAAGATATCCAGCGTTTCATTATATTGCTTATCCCTTGTTTTCATTAACTCATATACCTTCGGATACCTGGCATAACGGACTCTGACCGCTGCCAGCGCGGACTCAGCTTCCCTGCGGAAACCAGTCTCTTTCGTCATAACAACCACGTTTTTTTCATTTCCGTCAGAAACAGAACGGACGATCGGAATAGAATCCGCCAGGCCTCCATCCAGATAGTATTCTTCCCCAATTTTCACTTTTCTGGAAACTAAAGGCATGGAGCTGGAAGCCCGAACCGCAAGAATATCCTCATGCATATCTTTAAGCCTCATATATTCCGGCTTCCCCGTCCGTATATTTGTCACTACGGCATATGCCTTTCCTTCATATTTATAAAAAGTTTCAAAATCATAAGGATCCAGGTAATTCGGAATCAAATCATAACACATATCCGCCCCGAACAAGTCGCCGGTTGTCAAAAGGCTGAACATTCCGCAATATCTTTTATTATCCAGGTAATTCACCGCCACGCGGTACGCCCGTTTCTTCTGTTTGGACAAAAAGCTGCATAAATGGCAAGCCCCCGCAGAAACTCCATAGCAGGACGAAAACTCTATCTCCTTATCGAGAAAAAATTCCAGCACTCCCGCTGTATAAATTCCCTTCATTCCTCCGCCTTCCAAAACAAGGCCTGCTTCATACATCCCCATCTTTACACCATCCCTTTCTCTCAATCCTCACGTTTGGAACCGCCGTATTCCGTTTCCACGAATTTCCGTAGCGCCGGGAGCGACCGTTCCACTTTTTCGGTATCGATGCAATAAGCCATGCGGAAATACCCCGGACATCCGAAAGTATCCCCTGGCACAAGAATCAAATCATATTTTTTCGCTTTCTCACAGAAAATTTTTGCATCTTCCTCCAGAGCCTTCGGGAAAATATAAAATGTCCCCCCCGGTTTCACGCAAGTAAATCCCAGTTTCATCAGCTCATCATAAAGAAGATTCATGTTCTTTTCATATACGGAAAGATCCGATGTCTCGTCCACAGTTTCCGCCGCTGCCAGCTGAATAATCGAGGAAGGACAATTATGCCCGATCCCCCTCGAAATCTGCCCGCACATGTTCACAATCAGCTCCGCATCCTCGCAGGCCGGATTCACTGCAATATACCCGATCCTTTCCCCCGGAACCGACAACGATTTGGAATAGGAATAACAGCTTATCGTATTCGCATACAGTTTCGATACATAAACTTCCTCTACCCCTTTAAAAAGAATCTCGCGGTAAGGCTCATCGGAAATCAAATAAATATCATGCCCGTATTCTTCCGCTTTCTGCCGCATGATATCTGCCAGTTTTTCCAATGTTTCTCTCGTATATACGATTCCGGACGGATTATTCGGCGTATTAATCAGCACAGCCGCCACCTGATCCGTCAACATTTCAGAAAAACACCCAAAGTCCACCTGAAAATTTTCTGTATCCGCAGGAACCACCTTAAGCCTTGCCCCGCTCAAATTAATATATGGATTATATTCCGGGAAAAAAGGAGCAAAAGTCAGCACCTCATCACCCGGAACCGTCACAGCCCTTACCGCATGGGCAATCGCCCCCGCCGCCCCAGCCGTCATAAATATATGCTTCTGTGTGTAATTCATCCCAAATCTTCTATTTAAAGATGCGGCCACTTTCTCTTTTACCGAAACAATCCCAAGGCTCGGGCTATATCCATGCACTTCCATGGAATCAGCCTCCGTCAGAAGCCTGACCATCGCGTCTTTGAACGCCTCCGGAGCTGGTACGGAAGGGTTCCCCAGGCTGTAATCAAATACGTTCTCGTAACCGATTTCCTTCCCCCTTGCCGCAGCATATTCCGAAAGCTCCCTTATTACCGATTTTCCGTTTAACATTTCTTTATATTGAGCTGCAATCATCCGCTTTTTCCTCCATTCGCACGGGCATTCCTTCTTCCTGCCTGAAATTCAATGTATACATTCTATCACAGTTGGATGAATTATGGAATACTGGATTGCTGCTGGAACGTAAGAATCAATTTTTGCAGAGCGCATCGCGCCAGGAAATGCCGAGGGGCGGCAGCTGGGAAAGGGAGGCGGCAAGGGCGGCGGGTTTTTGCTGGAGCTTCCAAGCAGATTTCACTAATGAAATGAGCGAAAAACATCCAGCCGATCAGGTCGGAAGCAACGGACATCCTGTCCTATGCTTCCTAAACTTGCCATCCATGGCAAGTTTCCCCTATGTTTTTGATCATTTCATAAGTGAAATGGCTGCTTGTACGCAACAGCAAAAACCCGCCGCCCTTGCCGCCTCCCTTTCCCAGCCGCCGCCCCTTCGGCATTTCCTGGCGCGATGCGCTCTGCAAAATTTGATTTCCTCGGCTGTTGGATGGGGATTAGTAAAAGTCTTGACTGTACGTGCAATACGTGTTATTCTGTTTTTGTAAGGAGGTAGAACATGAAAGATAAAGACCTGCTAAAACTTTTGCAGAAAAATGGATGGAGCGTAGTCAGAATTAACGGCAGCCATCATGTCCTTCAAAAAGATGGGAAAACTACTGTTGTTCCCTTACATGGCAAAGATGTTCCTACCGGCTTACTTAATAGTATTCTTAAAGAGGCAGGACTGAAATAGTTCTCCTCTCCTTAAACCACAAGGAGGTATCATTATGCTATTTGTTTATCCGGCCATCTTCCACAAAGAAGATGACACATATTGGGTCGAATTTCCCGATCTTGAGGGTTGCCACACCTACGGCAGTTCCATTAATGAAACCATGGAAGCGGCACAAGAGGCTTTAGCTGCTTATCTTCTCACCCTTCTAGAGCAAGGGAGAGAGATTGCCTCTCCCTCCGATATTTCTGCCATTCATACCAATGATGGTTTTTCCTCTCTTGTATCTTGCAATATTAACCAGTATAAAGACACGAAGGCAGTTAAAAAGACTTTAACCATACCGGCATGGCTAAATGATCGTGCCATTTCTATGGGAATCAACTTTTCACAAGTATTACAAGAAGCCCTTCTTTCCAAAATACAAGCCTAAACTAAAAATCAGCTACCCCGGTTTTATCTGGAATCGGAGTGGTTGATTCAGCTGGAACCTGTCCGATCAACTGCTGCCCGCTTCCATCCGTATTCATCCTGTAAAAAGGATGCGGTTCCTCGCCGTTATATACTTCCACGACAATCTCCCCCGCATTGATTTCAAAGCGGAGCGATAAATACGGCAGACGGTTTTCTTGAATTTCCTGCTCTGCCCCGGGGTATCGGTATTCAAACAGGACTTCCCTTTCACTGCCATCCATCTTCAATCTGTTCAGCTTCATCCCGACAACCTCATTTTCCTCCGCGATCCGTTCTTTCCCGTCTTCTTCTGTTTTATATTTGATATCTTCCCCTATTTCCGTAGAATAATATATGCAGTCCCCATATCTCTGCAGGCTGTCCATTTCCTCTTCTGTTTCCCCCATGATCGATAAGGTTTTATCCTGCCAGCGGTACAAGCCGATGTAATTTTTTTCATCATGCCGGAATGTATAAAGCACACATTCTTCATCGCAGTCATCAAACCATGTGCCTTTTCCCGGAAGTTCCTCCACAACATCCCAAGGTTCTATTCCTTCCGCAAACTCCACATCCTTTACTTCCCAATCCCTGATCCGGTCCGTCAAAAGCCACCACCGCTTGCCCACCTGCTGGAGCGTCATGGGATCATCCAGCGCCACTTCATAAATAAGGTCATAGGCGGGATCTTCTTCCTCCCAATGTTTCTCCATCTCTGCAAATTCAGAACACCGCTTCTTCCGAACGCCGATTCCGCTTTCCCAGTCATTCCTTTCATAATCCGTCTCATACCATCCATACCCATAAGTTTCTTCCGATGACAGGAGATACCATGTCCCTTCTTTATATGAATACGTATAATCTTCCGACCATCTCCACGCGCTCCCTCCATAAGCATGCGTCGTAAAAGAATTCCCTTCCGCCGTCAACGGCAGATAAGGATCCCCGTATACGCCTCCCTCGCCCCTCGTGCGGATCAAGTTTTCATCCTGGAAATCCAGCCGGTACCGCCCTTCCCCATCGCTTGCTGCAGCAAATAAAATGCGGGGAGGCCACCCTGTTTCTCCCCCGTTCTCCATCGAACTCCCCGGATCCAGCACTCCTATATAATCCGGAATGCCATCCCCGTTAAAATCGGTTTCCACATGATCCAAAAGCGCCCAGCCGTCCGGCACAAAGTCAGCAATACCGCTTCCTTCCTCCGGCAGCTGGGGCAGGGGAACCGGCTTCTTTTCCAGCTGCTCCACCCGATCCATAAGCCTCCGCCGTGCTTCGGTTCCTCCGCTTCCCGTCTGCAGCGGCTCCGAAGCTTCCGCCATTCCCCCTGCCAATAATATGCCCCCTAAGATTCCTGCCATAGCCAAAACCGCTTTTCCCCGGTTCCTCATCACAAGCCTCCCGCAATTTCTTTTCTTTGCTGTCCCGAACGTTTTATACCACGAATCTGCTGATCGACTGATCCAGCGCGTCTGCTTCCTGCTTCAGCAATTCTACATTCTTCGCCAGGTCGGAAACAATTTTTACCTGTTTATCCAGCGTGGAAGTAATCTCTTCAGTAGCTACCGCTGCCTGTTCGGTTACAATGGAAATATGGCTGATCGAATTCTGTACCTGCTCTTTTTCACCGCTCATCATCTGCATATTATCCGCAATATCCTTCAAACCATTGACAAGTATTTCCACACACTGGTTAATCTCCCCAAATACCTCTATCGTTTCCTGCAAAGCACCCGCCTGTTCAAATACGATCGTTTCCGCCTCCCTTGCGGATTCCGTCGTTTTCTCTGTCGTCGCCAAAATGCTTTCCACGATTTTCTTAATATTTTTGCCCGCTTGCATGGATTCATCCGCCAGCTTCCGTATCTCCTCTGCCACCACCATAAATCCTCTGCCGTTCTCGCCTGCCCTGGCCGCTTCTATGGAAGCGTTCAGCGACAGCAGATTGGTCTGTTTCGCAATGCTGTTTATCGTATCGACAAATCCTTCAATCGCCGAAGACTGTTCTTGCACATCGTTGATATTCTCCACCAAAATCTTTGTAATGGACACTGTGGTCTCCGACTTCTTGTTCAATTCGTCCACAATAATCCGTCCCTGTCCCACCGCTGTCGTTGCCTTATCGATCGTATTCCCCATATCATCCGTTCCAGCGCATACGCCGTCCACTTTTTCAGCAAACCCGGTCATCATATGATTTCCCACATCCGCTTCCTTCGCCTGTCTTTGTGCGCCTGCTGCCACATCATCTACCGCCATGGATATCTCCCGGATAGAAGTATGGATAATGTCCGATTTTTCCGCCACTCCGTCGGCCATTTCCTTTACCTTATTTCCAAATTTCTGCATGTCAGCCATGAGAACGCGCATGCTGGAAAGCATATCGTTCATCCCTCTTGCCAGGATACTGAATTCATCTTTCCTCTTAATACGGAATTCCTGCGTCAGGTCGCCCTCCGCTACTTTATCCATGCCCTTTGTCATGAGCCTTACCGTGCCGCTGATTCCCATCGCGATCCTGCTGCCGATAACAAAGGCGATAATAGAAGCGAGTATGATCATAATAATACTCAAATTCCTGATCGAACGCACTTCTTTTACAATATTATCCTGAGGAATCAAACCGCAGAGCATCATTCCTGTTTTGCCCATGGGGGCATATACATATAAATATTTTTCTCCTTCATATTCCACATACTCGCTTCCAGGTTCCGACTTGTCCCTGCTCGCTATATAAAATTCTTTATCCGTAAAAACCGGCCTGCCGTCACTGCTTTCCATCGCCACATCCGCATCGCCGCTCTGTCTGCGGATAATCTCTCGCCCATCCTGTGAAATCAGTGCTTTCAGACTATTTTCGCCGAAGTCCATCTCCTTCAGCATTTCTTCTACCGCCTCAGTCGTCAGATCCAGCACAAGGTATGCGTTTGTTTTCGGAAACTTCTGGTAAAAAGCAACTGCATATCTGTCCGGCGAAATGGAAAGCTGCTGATCCAAGTAGCTGTGATAACCCAGCCATGCCGTGTTCTGCATGGAATTTCCCTGAAGATACTTTCCTTCTTCTGAATCCATAAAGCCCTGCCATGGATCATCACCCATGCTTACCGACAGGGAAGTCAGATAAGTACCTTTTTCCGGTATAATATGATAGCTGTAAATATATTGCACGCTTGCCTTCATCTGAAGCAGATCTTTCTTGGCATCGCGCCAATACTGCATTGCTTTGGCATCTTCTACCTTATAATATATCTCATAATAAGAAGAAAGATTCCCCCCGATCACCCGTTCCAATGCTTTTGAGGACACGTTCCCCGCCAGGAGTTCCCCATACATTCCTACTGCGGATATCGTATTCCTGGACGATTCCTCCACTTTATTCTTAATAATATTAGAAGCCGTTATGTAAGAAATGCTTCCCAATATAATAATTAATATAATGGGTACAAGAAAAGCTTTTAACAGCGTCCCCATAATGCTGGCTTTTCCAAACATATCCCCAAAAGCACCGACCCTGCTTTTCCCATTTCTGGCCGGCCTTATTCGTTCCGGTTTGATTCTGCCCGGTTTAATATCCTTAATCTTGATTTTGGATACTTTTACCCTTTCCTGTTTTGTTTTCCCCCATTTTTCCTTGTCTTTTGCTCCAAACGCCAATCCTTTCCTTGTCCCCATAGCAGCAACCCCTTACCCCTGATTTTATTTACTATTTTACCATTAATATGCCATAAAATACAAGCATATTTTCGTTTTTTTTCGTATTATTTTCGTTTTTTTTCGTTCCTTCCTATTTTATTTTACTATTTATAATTTTACCACATATTTACATATAATTTAAATCCTATTTTAAGATTTCTCTATACAAAATGTTATGAAAAAGTTACAATGTAAGCAGATACTTTCCGTGCGTACGCTGCTTTAAAATCTGCCAGTTATTAATTGGAAAGACGGAGGGAACAGGATGATTCATGAAGTGAAAATTATGGGAAGCATGGAATATTTATCGATCATTATCCGGCTTATGATGGCTATGATTATGGGGGCGGTGATCGGGTATGAAAGAGCTTCGAAAAAAAGCACGGCGGGCTTACGCACATTTTCCATCGTCTGCGTAGCCTCCGCCTTCACAATGATTATCAACGAATATTTAGTAGGCAATTATGGAAGCGGGGACAGCGCCCGCCTTGCCGCCCAGGTGATCAGCGGAGTGGGCTTCCTCGGCATGGGCAGCATCATCATGACTGCCAGAAACAGAATCCGGGGTCTCACCACGGCGGCAACCTTGTGGGCAACCGCCATCCTCGGCCTTTCTGCAGGGGCCGGAATGATCGTTTCCAGCCTTATCGCATTCGCCATCATGATGTTCATTATTATTGTGATGTCCCCGATCAGCAGATATATTGAAAAATACAACCAGAAAATCACGATCTACATGGAAATAGACAAGCATGCCGGGCTGCAGCAGATCATTGAATTTTTCGCAGAAAAAAATTACGAGATACTGCAGCTGGAAAAACATATGGCTTCCCCGGAAGGGGATCTGATGATCCAGCTGGAACTCAACTTAAACGGCAAATATCTCCACTCCGACATTATCAGCCAGCTCAGCCATTGGGAAACCATACATTATATTGAGGAGGTGCGGAAATTATAGGGGTTCGCCCCTTATCTCTCCGCTTCGCCGCAGGCAGTGCTATAGGCAATCGTGCAGCGGACAGCACGCTTCCATCCTTTCAGCAGCTCCCTTCTCTTTTCTTCATCCATAGATGGCTCAAAAGCTTTTCCAAGCATCCAGTTTTCGCGTATTTCTTCCTTGCTTTTATAATATCCCGTAGCAAGCCCCGCCAGATATGCCGCCCCTAATGCGGTAGTCTCGATGCACTCCGGCCTATATACTTTTGTGTGGATGATATCGGACTGAAATTTCATCAAAAAGTCATTGGCGCTGGCTCCTCCGTCCACTTTCAGTTCCTTCAAATGGATCCCCGAATCTTCTTCCATTGCCTGAAGCACATCGGCCGTCTGATAGGCGATGGATTCCAAAGCGGCGCGTATCAAATGCTCTTTTTTGCAGCCCCTTGTAATCCCTGTCACTGTCCCTCTCGCATACTGGTTCCAATAGGGCGCCCCCATTCCTGCAAAAGCGGGTACAATATACACTCCGGCGGTATCTTCCACCGCCCTGGCATATTCTTCCGTCTGGGCGGCATTTTTTATCATACGCATTTCATCCCTCAGCCACTGGACTGCCGCTCCGGCAACAAATACACTGCCTTCCAGCGCATACTCCGCTTTCTCCCCGGTTCCTGCCGCTATAGTAGTCAGCAGCCCATGGCGGGACTCGATCGCCGTATGCCCTGTGTTCATCAGCAGAAAGCAGCCGGTGCCATATGTATTTTTTACCTGTCCCTGTTCAAAACAGCATTGGCCGAATAATGCCGCCTGCTGGTCCCCCGCCGCTCCGGCAATGGGGATATTTCCTCCCAGAACGCCCGCGTCCGTATAACCGTAGATACAGCTGGACGGCTTTACTTGGGGCAGCATACATGCCGGGATATCCAATTTCTCCAAAAGTTCCTGATCCCACCGCAGCTCATGGATGTTGAACAGCATCGTGCGGGAAGCATTCGTATAATCCGTTACATGCACGGCTCCTTTTGTCAGATTCCAGATCAGCCATGTATCCACGGTTCCGAACAGCAGTTCCCCCGCCCTGGCCCTTTCTCTGGCATTTTCCACATGATCCAATATCCATGCGATCTTTGTAGCGGAAAAGTAAGCATCTGGAACAAGCCCTGTTTTCTTTCTTATAATCTCCCCATAGCCTTCTGCATTCAGTCTGTCTATCCGCTCCGCCGTACGGCGGCACTGCCATACAATCGCGTTATATATGGGAATTCCCGTTTTTTTGTCCCATACAATAGCCGTCTCCCTCTGATTGGTAATTCCGATTCCGCTGATATCCTCCGCTCCAGCCCCCACGATCGCCATCGCTTCTGTAGCCACCGCCATCTGGGAAGACCAAATCTCCATCGGATTATGTTCTACCCATCCGGGATTCGGATAAATCTGCGAAAACTCTTTCTGAGCCATGCTCAGTATCTTTCCCTGCTTATCGAATAAAATACATCTGGAACTTGTCGTCCCCTGATCCAATGCCATAATATATTTTCCCATACCCTGCCCCATATCCTTCCTTGCTTTCAGCCATTTTTTCTTTCATTCATACTTTTCGTGGCCACAATATCCACCCCTGTTCCGGCCACATCTCTTAAAATAATATCTCCGATTTTGATCGGCGCTTCGGCCTCCATCCCTTTTAATGCTCTCATGCAATCTGCAATTTTCCTCTTCGGGATGTCGCTCTGCGTCTTCACCGGCACTACCGGCCGGATTCCATTTTTTACCTTTACCGTAGACGTTACTGTCCGCGTTGGATTCGTTGTTTCCTTCTTCCCATAATCCGCCCCGCGGTTACAAGTATTCCCTGTCACACGGATCGTTCCGTCCTGATTTTCTGCCACCATCAGCATGCATCCTATCGGACAGCGGATGCAGGTCAGCTCCGTCTTTTTCGGCCATTCTTCCTGCCGTCTTTCTGTTTCCCGCACTTTCTTCCTTCCCTTTCTTTACCTGCTGGTCTGCTGCTTCGGTTCCTCTCCCTCTACGCACACAGTAATCTCTCTCAATCCCTCGAATTCTTCCAGCTTGCTCTTTTTTAATTTAATCTGTTCCATTTCTCCGGGAGCCATTACCCTTTTATTTATCTTCATTACTATTTCATCGTTAAACCGTACTGTAAGACAGGCATTTTGATAAACATCCCCTACCCGGAAACGGATAGTCTGTTCCTCCTGCATATAAGCAACGCGCACCAAGGAGGGAACCGTATATCGAACTCCGCCTTCACATCGGATTGCGACAGGATCCTTTTCTGTTTCGTTCCTGATGCCCTTTACATAAGCCGCCGCGTTTTTTCCTGCATTTTCTGCCTCTTCCGATACATAATCCACCAAGTCATGAACATGAAGCACATTCCCGCATGCAAATACTCCCGGAATATTCGTTTCCAGGCTTTCATTTACCACCGGCCCGGATGTTACTGGATTCAGCTCGACTCCCATTCCTGAAGATAACTCATTCTCCGGTATCAGCCCGCAGGAAAGAAGAAGCGTGTCACAGCGGATATATTCTTCCGTTCCTGGAATGGGCCTGCGGTTTTGGTCTACTTCCGCCACAGTTACTCCTTCCACCCTCTCCTTTCCATCGATATCGACAACGGTATGGCTCAATTTCAAAGGAATTCCATAATCATCCAGGCATTGGACAATATTCCTTTTCAGCCCGCCGGAGTAAGGCATCAGCTCCGCAACCAGCTTTACCTTTGCTCCTTCCAGAGTCATGCGCCTTGCCATAATCAGCCCGATATCGCCCGAACCTAAAATAACCGCCTCTTTCCCCGGCATCCGCCCTTCTATATTCACATAATGCTGGGCTGTCCCGGCAGAATAAATGCCCGCCGGGCGGTAGCCTGGTATATTCAGCGCCCCTCTCGGCCGCTCCCGGCATCCCATCGCTAATATAACGGCCTGCGCCTCTATTGTAAACATACCGTCAGAACGGTTCATAACGGTAATTCTTTTTCTGCCGTCCGCTTCTGCCTGAATATCTGCCACAATCGTATGCAGCAGACAAGGAATTCCCATTTCCTCTGCCTGCTCGATATACCTGGCCGCATATTCCGGCCCGGTCAGTTCTTCTTTAAATGTATGCAGCCCAAAACCATTATGGATACATTGGTTCAATATGCCGCCCAGTTCGCCGTCACGCTCGACAATACAAATCCTGTCAGCCCTTATGCCTTCACGGCATGCCCCGGCCGCTGCCGCCAGCCCCGCCGGTCCTCCCCCCACGATTACAATATCTGCTTTTCTATCCATGCTTCCTCTCATTCTGCCGCCTACCGCGTCATTCTTTCTCTTTCCCTGCCAAAAGAACAGACTTTCCTCCCGCTTTCGTAATCTCGCCGATATCCTTTCCCAGTTCCCTTGCCAATATCTCCGCTACTTTAGGCGAACAGAACCCTGACTGACACCGTCCCATTCCTGCCCTCGTGCGGCGCTTTACCCCATCCAGCGTTGTAGCGCCAAGCGGCCTGTGGATCGAGTCCATGATCTCCCCCTCCGTCACTAGCTCGCAGCGGCAGACCACATTGGCATAAGCAGGATTTTCAAGAATTTTTTCCCGTCTTTCCCCATCCTTTGCTTCCGCCATAGAAAAAATACCTTTTCTTTCTTTTATAAAATCTTCTTTTCTCTCTGCGGGCAAAATTTTCTGGACAATTCCGGCCACATATTCCCCTATCGCCGGCGCACAGGTCAGCCCTGGGGATTCTATCCCGGCCACATCGATAAATCCTTCGGCATCCTCTGCTTCCCCTATGACAAAATCATTCCCGTCTTCATGCGCCCGCAGCCCGGCAAATGAAGTAATAATTTTTCCTGCGGGCAGATGTCCGACGCTCATAGCTCCTCTTTCCAGCACCGCTTCCAAGCCTTGTGCTGTCGTATTCACGCCCTCTTTATCCACGATATCTTCCGCTGTCGGACCGACCAAAAGATTCCCATGAACGGTAGGCGTCACCAATACCCCTTTTCCATATTTTGTCGGCAGCTGGAAAACCGTATGGGAAACATGCCTTCCCGCCGTTTTATCAAACAGGCAATACTCCCCCTTCCTCGGCGTAATATGCAGCTTATGACTGCTTACCATATTGTGAAAAACATCCGCATACACTCCTGCCGCATTCACCACAACTTTTGCTGAAAACTCCCCTTTCTCCGTTTCCACCCGATACCCGTCTTCTATTTTTATAATCTTATCTACTTTTGTATCCAAATGAAATTCTACGCCATTAACCGCCGCATTTTCTGCCAAAGCGACCGTCAATCCAAAAGGGCATACGATTCCTCCCGTAGGCGCATAAAGGGCGGCGATTATCTGCCTGGACAGATTCGGTTCCAATCCGGCAAGTTCTTCCCCCTCCACGATCCGCAAGCCCTCTACACCATTTTTCCTGCCCCGTTCCAGCAATTCTTCCAGTTTTCCCCTGTCTGCCTCCTCAAAGCAAAGAACCAAGGAGCCATTTCTCTGAAATGAAAAGTCAAGCTGCCTGGAAAGATTCTCCATCAAAATGTTACCTCTCAGGTTCAAAACCGCTTTTTGCGTTCCGGGCTTTGCGTCATACCCTGCATGAACAATACCGCTATTTGCCTTAGAAGTCCCCTCACCAATATCGCAAGCACTTTCCAGCACCGCTACTTTCCTTTTATATGCGGATAATTCCCGGGCAACCGCACAGCCGCTTACCCCTGCCCCAATAATAACTACATCATACATATTTATCCTTTTTCTCCCTGTCCTGTCTCTGACTTTTCATTGCGTTTCTGCTATATAGATCTATACACTCAAAAAAGCTGGCCTGGCGGTCAACTTTTATAAGAATTACTGTTCCCTTCCCATACACCGGCCAGCATATTGGCATACTGCTGCCGCTCTGACTTTGGAACCTTCAATGCTTCCATCGCCTGTTCCACAGACCACCCCATGCTTTCCATCAAATTTTTTATAGAAGACAAAACACCTTCTTTTATTCCTTCTTTTATTCCTTCTTTTATTCCTTCTTTTATTCCTTCTTTTATTCCTTTTTTTATTCCGCTTTCTTCTATTCCTTTGCTCAGATTACACATAATCGACACCTCGCTTTCCAATGCCTTCGTCATCCTGATATCAAAATCTTCCTGCAAAATCTTCTTTTTCTCCCCCACTTCTTTTTCCGATGAAAGCAATACATCCAAAAGCTTTAATATCCCCTCATATCTGTCACTCCCGGAATGTCCCAGGCAGATCATAATCACAGTCATTAAATCATAATTTTCCCGCTTTTCCAGCACTTTCCCTATCAGGTTCTCTTCTTGCATAAAATACCGTGTAATGGTATTTTCCCTGCTTTTCGGCGGATGCGGGCATATCCATATGGAATAAACCTTTTTTATTTTTTCATAATGCGCCTCTATGAACTCTGTTCCATATTGCGAGGAAATCATACGGCTGCAATAATAAATGCCGCGTTTCGTAAGAGGATAGCCGGGGTAAAAATCATTTTGTGCTTCTATATTTATAATCAGTCTGATAACTTCCTCTTTTTTCGGAACCACAGCCCAAAAACGGATATCATAGGCGATTGTGCCTTCCCGAATCGTACTGTCTTCCGCGTTCATTCCTCTTATTTGTCCGCTTTCCCCCGCTTTCTCATCTGGGTTTAATTCCATTTGCGCAACCTGAGGGGTTCCTTCTATATATTGTTCCGCAATTTCATTCACATCGAAATCCCGGTATTCTTCCAGACAGCTTTTCATGATCCATGCAAGAATCGTTTTATTTGCCAACAGCCTTTTGCAAGCCGCGTCATAAGATGCATTCTTGCCCGCTGAAGCAATATTTCTCGCAAGCATGTTTTCTGTTATCATCCTTTGTACTCCCCTTTCTTCTCTATTTTACCACATCATGCCTGTATCATCCACTTTTCTTTTTTCCGCTGGACACAAACAAAGCGATTCCTGCCGCCACAGTAAAAATGGAAATAAACTGCGACGTGGACAAAGCCCCCACGTTTCCTCTTATCAGATCTCCTCTATAAAACTCCAATATAAATCTTCCGATGCTATATAAAATCAAATACAATCCGCCGATCTGCCCGTCCCCCTTCTTTCTTTTGGCGTACCAAACCAAAACGAAGAAAAGCAGGAAATCAAGCCCGCTGGAAATGAGCTGGGTTGGCAGAAGGCGTATGCCGTTCGGCGCATATTTGGATTCATGGAACACGATCCCCCAAGGCATGTCTGTCTCTTTCCCATAACAGCATCCCGCCAAAAAACATCCAATCCGCCCGAATCCCTGAGCCAATGCCACAGAAGGAATCAGCATGTCAAAATAAGCAAGAAATTTCAATCCTTTTATTTTCGAATATAATATAGCTGACAAAATACCGCCTATAATTCCTCCGTAAACGACCCACCCGTCTGCTAAATGATGCATAATATCAGGATTTTCCATTATATCTTTTATATTTGTTATGAAATACAGCAGTTTCGAACCAGAAAATCCGCCAATTACGCACCAGATAACATAATTAAATACATGGTCCGCCTCCAGGCCATATTTTTTTGCCCGATATTCCCCTACAAAATATGCTGAAATAATACCAATCGCTATCATCAGGCCATATCCGTATATGGTAAACGGCCCAATGGAAAATAACTCGTTTTTCATCTATGTCCTCCATTCTTTCTGTTTCCCTATCTCCCGATTAATTGCCTCTTAGTGTAGCACAATATGATAAATGTTTCAATGAAAGGGCGACGGAATTCGTTTATGGATCTGGGATCGCATGGCAGCGTGGGGATAGCGGGGCGGGTGACACAGGAGTCAGGTGCTGGGGCGGCATGGGGCGGTATTTTTTCTGGAGCTTCCAATCAGATTTCACTAATGAAATGGGGGAGATGTTCAAGCCGACCGGGGCGGAAAAAAAGGGCATCCATGCCCATTTTTCCTGAAATTGCCATCCATGGCAATTTCACCCTTGAATATTGACCATTTCATAAGTGAAATTGCTGATTGTACGCAACAGAAAAAATACCGCCCCATGCCGCCCCAGCACCTGACTCCTGTGTCACCCGCCCCGCTATCCCCACGCTGCCATGCGATCCCAGATCCATAAACGAATTCCTATATTTCCTATATTTATTTAAATATATATTCAAAGAAAAATTACGGGAAAAACTTGTGTTTCGGAGCAGGGCGTTGCCGATATCCCCTAGGGACGGACAAGGACGGGGGGGGCCGACTGTTGCGCTGAATCAGCAATTTCACTTATGAAATGGTCGAAAGCCCAGGGTAAAATTGCCATGGATGGCAATTTTAGGAAAAATGGGCACGGATGCCCTTTTTTTCCGACCCGACCGGTTTGAACACCTCCCCCCATTTCATTAGTGAAATCTGATACAGCGCTCCAGTCGGAAACCCCCGTCCTTGTCTGCCCCTGGGGCTATCGATACCGCCCTGCCCCGAAACACAAGTTTTTCCCGTAATTTTTCCCCCTCATTTTTTTCATAATCCCCCTCTTGACAACAATACACTTAATGACTATAATGTACTTAGTCAATAAGCACATTATTGCACAAAGGAGTACACATGTGGAAATTATAATCAGCAGCAATACCAATAAACCTATTTACGAACAAATAACCTCGCAGATCAAGGCGATGGTCATGAGCGGGGAATTGCAGACCGGAGATCCCATTCCTTCCATGCGTTCGCTGGCAAAATCCATCCATGTCAGCGTCATCACCGTGCAAAAGGCATACGAGGACCTGCAAAGGGATGGATTTATCGAAACTACCGTCGGGAGAGGCAGTTTCATATCTGCCCGGAACAAAGACTTTTTTCAGGAAGAACAGCAGCGACGGGCAGAAGAGCATTTGCAGGAAGCCGCAGATATCGCGCGCGCCAGCGGGATTCCCCTGAGTAAAATGGTAGAACTCCTCACCATTTTCTATCAGGAAGAATAATCAAAACAGCGCAGAAATGGAGAAAAAAATGACAGACGCAATTTTACAGATTGAAAATTTAACCAAACAATATCCTGGCTTTTTGCTGGACCACATTTCCTTTTCCATCCCCAAAGGTTCCATCATGGGATTAATCGGCGAAAACGGAGCCGGCAAAAGCACGACGATCAAGGCGGCTCTCGGCCTCATAAAAAAAGAGGATGGCAGGGCGACGTTTTGGGGGCAGGAACTTTCCTTGAATAAAAATCTGAAAGAGGATATCGGCATTGTGTTTGACGGCATTAATTTTTATGAAACACTGACCCCCGCTAAAGTGGGCAGTATTTCCAAAGCAGCATACAAGCAATGGAACAGCCGCCTTTACCTCGATTATCTCCAGCGCTTCCAGCTTCCATCGGATAAGGAAATCAAAGACTTTTCCAAAGGAATGAAGACAAAGCTTTGTATTGCCGCCGCTCTTTCCCACGACCCCAAACTGCTTATCCTGGATGAAGCGACCAGCGGCCTGGATCCTGTAATAAGAGATGATATTCTGGACGTTTTCCTGGAATTTGTCCAAGACGAAAACCATTCCATCCTGATGTCCTCCCATATTTCCAGCGATCTTGAAAAGATAGCGGATTATATTACATTTATTCACCAAGGGAAGGTTCTTTTTTGCAAACCAAAAGATGAACTTCGGTATCGTTATGGCATCATCCGCTGTAAGACAGATGTCTTCCACACCATTGATCCGTCAGAAATTCTTGCTTTCCGAAAAGATGATTATCAGTGGAACGTATTAATTGCCGACAAGGAAAAAGCGCGGCGCAACTATAAAAACGCAGTCATTGACGATGCTTCGATCGATGACATCCTCTTGTTATATGTGAAAGGAGAACAGCAGAAATGAAAAGCCTTGTTTTAAAAGATTTATATAATATCATCCACAATAGCAGATCCATGCTTTTTATCCTTCTTTTTTTCGCGGTCGTATTCCTTCCCTCCTCCGGCATACAAGGCTATATTTATACGTGTGCGATTTTATGCAGCATGATGATCGTCACCACCTTTTCTTTTGACGAGCGTTCCAACTGGTCGCCTTATGCGTTGTCCATGCCCGTATCCAGAAATGACTTGGTTGCTGGCAAGTATATCGTCCTTTTTCTTTTTTCCGCAGCCGGAGTTTTATCCGGCCTTATTTTCGGAACGGTTGGAAGTTTTATTCATAAATCCGCAGGCGTTGTGCCGGAAACCCTTTCCGAAATGCCGCTTTCCATGGCGGCGCTTACCGCGTTGGCATTTTCCACCGTTTTTGGCAGTATATCCATTCCCCTTACCTTGAAATTCGGTGCTGAAAAGGGCCGCATTCTCATATTCGCCTCCTTTTTTATCCCGGTTGCCGTCTGCTATATTGCATACCGTTTGCTGTCTGCCCTTGGCATTGCCATAACCGAACCTTTCCTGGCAGTCCTTCTGTATGGCTCCCCGGCAATCGCGTTTATCTGGAATTATTTTATGTTCAAAATAAGCTGTTCCATTTTTTCCAAAAAAGAATTTTAGGCAGATCCGAAAGTGGATATAACTAATTGATTTTTTGAAAACACGGTGATAAAATGGGTACGTAGCTATGTAGGCTCTGAAAAGTATATTGAACAAATGCCCCGTTACTTGCAGCGGGGTCTTTGGCTATACAAAATCAAATCAAGGAGATGTTATTATGTACACAATGAAACCAGAATATTACACCGGCATCGAATTTATTGACAAGGAACATACGCGTCTGTTTGAATTGGCAGAGGAAACTCATGAACTGCTTTATGACGATCTTTTGCAGGACAAATCCGACCGCATCGTACACTTAGTATCCGAACTTATCAATTATACAAAAACACACTTTGCCCACGAAGAGGCTTATCAGAAAAGTATCAATTATGCCTATATAAAGGAACATGCCGCGCAGCACCGCCAGTTTGAAGACAGCCTTTTGGAAATCGATCTGGATGAGATTGAGCATGACTTTGAGTCGCAGAACGATACGGTGGAACAGCTTTTGGAATTTCTTATCAACTGGCTGGTCAATCATATACAAAAAGTAGATATGTTTATCAAATAGCCAAATATTACATATAGCAGAACCGGGCATGGAAAAGTATCTTCCCCGCCCGGTTTTGTTATCATATCCATAAAAAATCAGCAAAGGAATGCTTCATCAAAGAAAAGCTTCATCGAAGAAACACTTCATCGAAGAAACGCTTCGATAATCACAGCCTCCGCCTCCTCTTCCGTCATCCCAAAAGAACGCAGTTTCAAAAGCTGTTCCGTATTGATTCTTCCAATAGCAGCTTCATGGACGATCTGGGCATCTACGTTTCTGGCATCTATTTCCGGTATGGAACACACCTGTGCTTCATCCATAATAATCGAATCGCATTGGATATGCGCCTTGCAAAGGGCATTCCCTACCGCATTGGGATGGAATGTCTGCCGCGAAGTTCCCTTCGCCACAGAACGGGATACGATCTGTGCGGAACTGCCGCTTCCGTTCATTCTTACTTCCATGTTGGAAACCGCCGACTGGCTTCCGTGGGTCATCAGTTTTTCCATAACGACCAGCCTGCTCCCCGGCCCCATATCCACATCCGTTTTTCTTTCCGTGGAATCCACCCCCCGAATCTGAACCGTATCCAGCGTAAACACCGCTCCTTCCTCCAGATTAATCTGTGTTACAGGATTCAATATATTTTGGCCGGTTCCCTCCCCTTCCCCATAATGTTTTTCCTCATAAACCACTTTTGCGTTTTTTCCCACATGAAAAGCATGTATTCCGTCATGCCGCGTCTCATTGCAGCCGCTGTTGTGGATGCCGCATCCTGCGACAATCACTACGTCCGCGCCTTCTCCGATATAAAAATCATTATATACAATGTCCGTCATGCCGGACTTTGCGATCACCACGGGAATATGCACCTGTTCCCCCCTGGCTTCGCTGCTGATATATACATCGATTCCCTGCCTGTCTTCTTTTCTTCTTATCTTAATGTGTTCGCTGTCGCCATGGCAAAGCGCCTGTCCGTTATAGCGGAGGTTATATGCACCCTCCTGGCGGAAGCCGCTCGTATCTATCGCATCTAAAACGCTATTTGTTACCGCATCCAATTCCATATCCGCCGCCTCCTTTCCTGTTCATACACGCACATTCCCGTTCCTCCCCGAACAGCCCCGGAAGAATTTCCTCCGCGTTTCCGCATGCATCCACCCTTCCCTCCCGGATTACCAGTATCCGGTCCGCCATACGGATAATCTTCTCCTGGTGGGAAATCAGCAAAAGGGTTTCTTTCTTTTCCCTGTGAATTCTTTCAAATTCATCCACAAGCATGGAAAAGCTCCATAAGTCTATGCCCGCCTCAGGCTCATCAAAAATACAGAGCTTGTGACTTTTTGCCAGCACAGTGGCGATTTCCACCCGTTTCCTTTCTCCTCCAGACAATGTAGCGTCCACTTCCCTGTCCAGATATTCCCCTGCACACATCCCCACGCTGCTGAGCAGGTCGCAGCATACGTGTTCCGGCAGATTTTTCCCGGCCGCCAGATTCAGCAGCCGTCGGACTGTCATCCCTTTAAAAGCAGGGGGCTGCTGGAACGCATAGCCTATCCCGGCATTCGCCCTTTCATCCAGACTCATCCCGGTAATGTCCTTCCCATCCAGCAGGATCTCCCCTTCCGAAGCAGCAAGGACACCCATAAGAAGTTTGGCCACCGTAGATTTTCCGCCCCCGTTCGGGCCGGTAATTACCAGCATTTCCCCGTCCCCCACCGTGAAATTAATATCTTTCACTATTGTATTTTTTTCACCATTTTCTATGACCTCATAGGCCAGATTACGCACATCCAGCATTTTTCGTCCTCTTTTCCGTTTATATCATGACTTTCTGCTTCCAATCCTGTTTATTATACCTTTTCTTTTTTCTTCATGCAAGTCGCTGCATCAATGGATGAAAAGGAATGTTTGCCTGCGGCATGGTGCGCCAAGGATGGATGGCCGAAAAACAGAAAAACTTGTATACAGATTATTTCGAAAGTGATATGATAAATTTAACGTGTTTACATACTTCATTAATAAAACTTGGAGGTAAGGGTTTGGACGGACTAATCAATCACGAGGACTACTTGGCGACCAATGTACAGGCGGCAGACTATGTAAAAAAACTTGCCAACAAAATGCCCGGCGGCTTTTTTATTTACCGCGCCACTGGAAATGAAGAAATCCTATATGCCAATAAATCCATGTTAAAAATTTTTAACTGCCAGACAATGGAAGAATTTCGGGAGCTTACCGGCAATTCCTTTCGGGGGCTTGTCCATCCCGATGATATAGAAGAAGTGGAGCGCAGCATCCAGGAACAAATCGCCAGCAGCGATGACGATATGGATTATGTGGAATACCGAATTATTCAAAAAGGCGGTGAAGTACGCTGGCTGGAGGATTATGGGCATTTTACCCAGCACGATTATAACGGCGATATTTTTTACGTATTTGTAGTGGATGCCACCGAACGCAAGAAACGCCAGCTGCAGGAAAAAGAAGAGCAGCTTCAGGAGCAGCTCAGGCGCCTCGGCATGATCGCCGGACTCAGCATCGACTATGAATCCATTTTTTATGCCGACTTGGATCTGGACAGGATTCAGGCATACCGGATCAGCCATCGGTTCCAGCATAAATTTAAAGATATTTATACGGTTTGCCCTTTTGTCGGATTTGACGAGGAATATGCAAAGCAATGGGTGCATCCTTCCGACCGGGGAATCCTTTTAAAAGCTACTGATGCAGAATATATTCGCCGGAAATTATCCAAAAATAATTCTTTTCACATCAATTATCGAATTATCCAAAACGGAAAAGAAGAATATCTCCAGCTCCGCATCGTAAATATCGGCCGGAACGACCACGTTTCCCAGATCGTTATGGGATACCGGAGCGTGGACGATGAAATCAAATACGAGCTGGAACAGAAGAAAATGCTGAAAGCTGCCCTCGAACAGGCGAAATCTTCCAACATCGCCAAAAACACTTTTCTTTCCAATATGTCCCACGATATACGGACTCCTATGAACGCTATCGTAGGTTTTGCCGCTCTGGCCCAAAAACATATTGATGAAAAAGATAAAGTCCGGGAATACCTGGATATGATCGGAACATCCAGCGATCAGCTTCTGCGCTTGATTAATGATGTTCTGGAAATATCGAGCATCGAGGCTGATAAAATGCAAATAGAAGAAGGCGAATGCAGCCTTCTGGACATCATTCAGGAAATCCAGTCCGCGATTACGCCAAGAGCATCGGCAAAAGATATCGATCTTTCTTTGAATATCTCCGGACTGAAGCACTATACTGTATACAGCGACCGCCAGAAGCTTTTCCAGATTCTCCTGCGGCTCACTCGAAACGCCGTGAAATATACGGAATTCAAAGGCAAGGTATCTCTTACGGTAAAAGAAACCGAATCCACGGACAGGGAACGCGCCACATACCAATTCATCGTCCAGGACAACGGCATAGGTATCAGTGAATCTTTTATGGAACATATATTCGAACCCTTTGAACGCCAGCAAAATACTACTTTAAGCGGCATATATGGCACAGGGCTCGGCCTTACTATTACGAAAAACATTGTAGACATGATGGGAGGAACCATTGAAGTAACAAGTGCCTCCGGCCAGGGAAGCACCTTTATTATAACGCTCAGCCTCCGCATACAAAACCGGCAGTTCCAGCCCCTTCATACAAAAAAACAGCCACAAACGCTTGCGTTGGAACAGCGCAGAATCCTCCTTGTAGAAGATAACGAAATCAATCTGGAGATCGAAGTGGAACTGCTGCAGGATGCAGGATTTCTCGTGGATACTGCCACCGACGGCAGTATTGCCATTGAAAAGATTGCAAATGCAAAGCCCGGGTACTACAACCTGGTGCTTATGGATATCCAGATGCCGGTGATGGATGGCTATCATGCCACATCTGCCATCCGTCAGCTTGAAAATCCGCTGCTGGCCAACATACCCATTGTAGCGCTGTCAGCCAACACTTTGGACGAAGACCGCAGGAAGGCAATGGAATGCGGCATGAATGCCCATCTTCCCAAGCCTGTCAATATGCCTCAGCTGATGGAGCTTGTGGAAAAAATATTAACCACGTTTTAGACGCACAATCTGAAAGGAGAATATAAGATATGAATAATCGGGCATCGAATCGATACGATACCATGCAATACCGCCGCAGCGGAAAAAGCGGCTTAAAGCTCCCAGCCCTCTCTCTGGGCTTATGGCACAACTTCGGGGATACTGGAAATTATGAAAATATGAAACAGATGTGTCTGACTGCTTTCGACAACGGCATCACACATTTCGACCTAGCCAACAATTACGGGCCGGAGCCGGGCAGCGCGGAGAAAAATTTCGGCAGGATCTATCATGAAAACCTGAAATCCTACCGGGATGAACTGCTGGTCAGCACAAAAGCCGGCTATCTCATGTGGGAAGGCCCTTACGGGGACTGGGGCAGCCGGAAATACCTGATCGCCAGCCTGGACCAGAGCCTTCAACGCATGGGCCTCGATTATGTGGATATTTTCTACCATCACCGCCCTGACCCGGAAACGCCTCTGGAAGAAACTATGGGCGCTCTGGACAGCATTGTCAAAAGCGGCAAAGCCTTATATGTCGGGCTTTCCAATTACAACGGCCCGCAGATGGAAGAGGCTGCCGCCATTTTGAACGACTTGAAATGCCCTTTTGTCATTAACCAGAACCGCTATTCCATCTTCGATCGGACGATAGAACAAAACGGGCTGAAAAATTCGGCTGCTAAAGCAGGAAAAGGCATCATCACCTTCAGCCCGCTCGCCCAAGGGCTGCTCACCGACCGTTACTTAAACGGCATCCCGCAGGACAGTCGCATCCGCACGGACGGACGCTTTTTAAAAGAAGAGATCCTTACCGAAGAAAAGCTGTCCCGAATCAAAGCCTTGAATGAAATCGCTGCGGCCCGGGGAGAGTCGCTGGCACAAATGGCTTTAAAATGGATCTTGAAGGATGATGTGATCACCAGCGTTCTGATCGGCGCTTCCAGGCCTTCCCAGATTCTGGAAAACCTGAACGTTCTGGACAGTCAGCCTTTTACTGAGGAAGAACTGAAAAAAATAGACGACTATTCCCTCTGACTTCCTGACAGAATATATGCTTTCAGGAATTCATACATCTCGTTTTCCGTGGGCGGACAGCCTGGCAGACTGTGCTGGAAATCTTTCGTGCAGTTTCCGATGCCAAGCTTTCCGCTCTTTTGGCGGAACCCCTGACCAATGCAGACTTTATCAGAAAAATGTTTGAGCAGCCCTTCTTTTTCCAGCATATCCAGCGCTGGCAGCAGATATCCGTAGCAGGCGCTGCAAGAATCCACCTCCGCCGTCAATTCACGCAGCTTCATCACCCTCTTCTTATCCGGCGCAGCCATCGAACCTCCCAAAGTATTCAATTCCCGAACTGATCCTTTAGACAGATCGGCGCATCCTGCCCCCAGTTTTTCTGCCAGCCCGATATAAGGCACCTCTTCCGTCCCATAACCCATGAGCTTGCATACATAAGCATCGCAAAGCACCGGGTCCGCAGCAGCAAAGATTCGGTTCATCGCCGTCGGGTTCCCCCCATCTTCAAAATTCAAGTCGCCGCATATGCTGTCCACAAGGATAAAATCCTGGCGGATCCCCATTGCCAGATGCGCAATCGGCTTATGCAGCCCCATTGAATGAAACCGCCTTTTTTCCCCGTTCGGGATCAGCCCCTTCATATTTTTCAACGCACAGGTAATCCTTGTCTGGCAATGCCCCTTCATCACCGGCACATTGATCATATAATCCACGCCAAAAGCACACTGACAGATATGAAGCTCCATCCCCGCGCAGTCCACGGTTTTCGACTTTTCTTTCTGCGTATCGATTAATTCTGCCCCGTAGCGCGCCGCCAGCTCCCGGTATCCGCATTCGCGGAAAGCATTTTCCGTCTTTTCCCCTACCCAAGATCCTTCCATGATTACCAGCTCGCGAAATCCATGCTCCCTCAGATATTGGAGCAGCCCCTCCACTACTTCGGGATGCGTCGTAGCCCCTTCTTCTGCCGAAACCGGAGACACTAGGTTGGGCTTGATCCCGATTCTTTTCCCCCTGTCACCGATCCTTCCGGCCAAATCTGCTTCTTCCAGAAGCTCTTTTGTCATTTTTTTATATTCATTCCCATATATAACCAAAATCTCGTTGTTTTCCAAAATACGTTTCTCCTCACTTACCAGTTATTCACCGCATGTTCTGCAAAAGAAACCACATCTCTTACTTCCAGTTCCGTTCCATCGTCCAGCACCGCCCTGCCGCAGAAAGTCCCGAACATCTGATGGCAGCAGTTATCCACCCACAATAATTTAACCGCTGTCGTACGATCATAAAGCGGGGTCAGCGTCAGATCCAGCCGCCCTTCCCGATCCTTTAAATGCCACGGCTGCATATATTCTTCGCCCAGCAGGAAATCCACCTTTCCAATTTTATGGCTCCTTCCTTTGTAAAAAAGCATATTCTCGCTGGCCGTATCCGTATTACCGAAGCCGCACCCCAGATTAAAGCCGAACATTTCCCCGTCCAGATACCCGGTCCCATTGCTCCAATACCACTCATTATGAAAAGGCCATACGCCCCGTCCCCAGTCCAAAAGGCCGAAAGATTCTTCCTTTTGAAACTTCCACTCGTCCCCTCCCGAACGAATATACCCTTCTGCTGTCATACAGTTTATTTTATGATTGTAATAAAAAGCCTGAGGATATTCATCAAAGGGAAGGTTGATCACTAGGGAATCCGGATTACGCCGTTCGAGGCAGATCTTCGTATCCACATCCCCCCACCGGCAGCTCAATATGCGTATATCCCCTTCTGTTTCGAATTTCATGGATACGCCGTCTTTCTCATAAGCCAGGACATGGTTCCGCTCCGTATCGGAGGGCATACGCAGCGATCCAAAAGGAAGCACCAGTATTTTATTCAAATCCAGCAGTTTCTTCCCCGCCCGGAAATCAAACAACATCAGGCTCACCTGCCCTGCATAAGAAGCATGCCCGATCGTAAACTGAAGGCATAGCCTGTCGTTCGATACCTGGTAAAAATCCCACTCCTTGATCCTCCACGGCGGCGCTTTAATTGCTTTTCGGTCATAAACCAATATGCTTTTCCTGGAAAACCCGGGGTTCGGCCTCCCCTTTCGGTCCAGCACAGGTCCTTTTTTCATCAGCTCTTTTTCCATAGACACATTTTTCCCTACTGTAATATATCTCGCCATATCAATGCCTCCTTTTTACATACCGTTCATACCGTATTCCCTTATCCGCCGCTTCATTCTCCCATTGAAATCCCAGCTTTGTGCAAAGACAGACCGATGCCTCGTTCTCCTTCCGAACCAGCGCCTGTATTTCCTGAAATCCCAGCTCCTTCTCCCCATATTCTACAATCGCTTTACACACTTCATAGGCATATCCCTTTCCTTGGTAAGGAACGCCGATCACGAATCCCAGCTCCGGCACATCAAATCCCTGCCTCCAGCTCAGCCCCGCGCGGCCTATCACCTCATTCTTTTCTTTGCACAAGACTGTCCACAAGCCATAACCGTAAAAACCATAGATTTCTCTGATGTAATTTCTCACATACTCCCTTTCCTCTGCCGGATCAGGAAATAAATCTTCCATATAATAAGTAATGGAAGGCTCCCTATAAATACGATAAAACTCTTCTACATCCTCCACCGTCGTTTCCCGCACCAGGCATCTGTCCGTCTCTAAAATCATCCACGGCTTCCCTGCTAGACGCAAATACGCTTTTTCAAGGGACTCCCATTCCAAATCCTCAATATCCGTCACCGCATAAGCCGCACCGGAAAAATCCTCCTGCGGGTTATTGCCATGCAGAAAAGCGATCCCATAATCCCCTCTTTGCCTCAATTCAGAAAGCATAACCGAAGAATCCGTTATAAAAAGAATATCCTCCTTCGTACACTCTTCCATGAACTCTTTTTCCCAATCATTCACACCCCCGAAAAAAATGCGCCCTCCTTCCGCACCCATATTTTCCTTCATCTTTTCTAATGCCGTGCCCTGTTCTGCATCCATTATGAGAAAAACTACCTTTTTTAACATGCCGGTCTCCCTGGAAATCTCTATTCTTCCTATTTACTAATCCGCCCGTTTCATCTAAAATGAAACCATGTTAATTCTATAATAAAACAAAACAAAAAAGAAGGGAAGCAAAACAATGGCACAAAATCCAATCGTTACATTTACCATGGAAAACGGAGATATCATCAAGGCGGAGTTATACCCCGAAATCGCGCCTAATACCGTCAACAACTTTATCTCCCTGATCAGCAAAAACTTTTATGACGGCCTTATTTTCCATAGAGTCATCCGAGGCTTCATGATACAGGGCGGCGACCCGGAAGGCTCCGGCATGGGGGGGCCGGGCTACAGCATCAAAGGGGAATTCTCCCAGAACGGCGTAGAAAATAATCTGAAACATGAGGAAGGCGTTCTTTCCATGGCAAGAAGCATGCACCCCGATTCCGCCGGATCACAGTTCTTCATTATGCATAAGAACTCCCCTCATCTGGACGGCGCTTATGCAGCGTTTGGGAAAGTGATCGAGGGCATGGAATTTGTGGACAACATCGCGGAAACAAAAACCGATTATTCTGACAAGCCCATGGCTCCGCAGGTCATGAAAACTGTCACTGTGGAAACTTTCGGCATCGATTACCCGGAACCAGAGAAAGCCTGAGTTCATATTTTGTTCATATTACTTTAAAAAAAACTTCAATTCATTATCATTTTTTAGACATTTCTTTCTCATATACTAAATTCATAAGATAAATACATGAGAGCCAGAGTTAATTGATTTTTTTAAATAACTTTTTCATAATAAATGCCAGATAAAGGTTGCTTTATCTGGCATCCTCCCTTTTCAGGGGCTTTTTCCCGGATTTTTGTTTTATTTCACATTGGCATATTGACATACGGCGCTTTAGCGTAATAAAATATATTTATTACAAGAGCGTAATAGCACACGCTCTTATTTTTTTGTGAAGGAGGTGTATCATGGTATCCTATGATACTATGAGAATGTATGAATGGATTTATTCGAATGATAACAAATATTAACGGCATCCTGAATGATTTTATATGGGGGCCTGTTATGCTCGTCATTTTTCTTGCGGTAGGGCTGATGTTTACCGTGCGAACCAAAATATTCCAGATTTCCCATTTCAAATACTGGATCGATGTAACCTTTCTCCAGCTTTTTAAGAAAGATTCAGCCCATGTGCGGAAAACGGATGACAAGCACGCGATTTCCCAGTTCCAGTCGCTCTGTACCGCCCTGGCAGCAACAATCGGCGTAGGAAATATCTCAGGGGTGGCGATCGCCCTCGCCCTCGGCGGCCCGGGCGCTATTTTCTGGATGTGGCTTTCCGCTTTCCTTGGAATGATGACAAATTACGCGGAAAATACCCTTGGCATCAAATACCGCTATAAAAACGAAAAGGGCGATTGGGTCGGAGGCGCTATGATTTATATTGAAAAAGGATTGGGCTGGAAATGGCTGGCTGTCATTTTTTCCATTTTCTGCGTATTGGCTTCCTTCGGCATCGGCAACATGTCGCAGGGAAATGAAATTGCCAACGGCCTATACAATTCTTTTGCCGTACCCAGATGGGCGACCGCGCTCATCGTCATGCTCCTTGCCGGCCTCGTTATCGTAGGCGGCATCAAGCGCATCGCTTCCGTCACGGAAAAGCTGGTTCCTTTCATGGCCATTACATATATCCTCGGCTCCCTCGTTGTTATTTTTGCCAACGCATCCGCTGTCCCTGGCGCTTTCGGCGCTATTTTCGGCAACGCTTTCCGCTTTTCTTCCGTAGGAGGCGGCCTGGCCGGATTCACCGTTATGATCGCTATGAGAAGGGGTATTTCCAGAGGCGTATTTTCCAATGAAGCCGGTCTCGGCTCTTCCGTCATGGTCCACTCCGCTTCCAACGTAAAGGAGCCTGTCGTTCAGGGCATGTGGGGTATCTTTGAAGTATTTGCAGACACGCTGGTCGTATGTACCCTGACTGCACTCACGATTCTGACATCCGGCGTTTACGATTATACGGAATATGCAAAATATGTGGGCACGGATCTTCCTGAGACATTAAAGAGCGGCGTGGCTCTTACCAGCGCGGCATTTGAATCCGTGTTCGGTTCCCTGGGCGGCGGCTTTATTTCCATCGCCGTTATGCTGTTCGCCTTTTCCACCATCCTTGGCTGGTCCTATTACGGAGAGCGGGGCATCGAATATTTATTCGGCCTGAAGGCGGTCCCTGTCTATAAGCTAATCTTTATCCTTATTATTTTCATCGGCTGCAACGCTTCCTTAAAATTAGTGGTGGATATTTCGGATACCTTCAACGGTTTTATGGCGCTGCCAAACCTGATCGCGGTCAGTCTCTTATCCGGCCAGGTCATCGCTATGACAAAAGAATATATCGCCAAAGTCAAAACGGGCAAAGAATCCGTAAATGGAGAGGAATTAAATTAAAAAATGCATAAAAAAAGACGCCGCCAAACCAACCACATCCGGCAGCGTCTTTTTTTACATCCATGTCTTGTCATCAAACGAATAATGGTTCCCTTGGTTTCCCTGGTTCATCTGCTGCTGAAGCAGATCCTCCCTCATCCCCTTAATTACCACTCCGAGAATAACGATGGAAATGCCGAAATTAATGATCCAGAAATAAGGAATGGTAAACGGCAGCCATGAAACGCACGCCTTAATCAGCAATGGAAGAACCCTGCTGTAAATACCGAGCAGATACAGCTGCCCAAAAGTAAGCTGGTATTTCATGCAGGATGCCACGATCATCCCGATCAGGGCGACAAATAAAACGCCAAAGAAAAACAGCATAGTCATAACGACGTACATAATAACCATCACTACTACAATAATCGCATACATGGAAGGCACCAGCGCTTCCAGGTCTTCTTTCGAAAAATCAATTCCTAATTCGTCAAAGCTGTATTGCTGCATCGCAGCGCCGGAATTTTTTATAATAATTTTTTCGGAGTCCATCAGAATGACATTGGTATAGCCGGCATAATACGCCTCCATTTCCGATGCGTCATAAAATACCTCATCCGGATTCGTATCTATCCAGATACAAGTATCGCCGTCGTCGATCTGCACCATTTCCTCCACCCACAAAACACCGTTTTTCAGTTCAAAATCCGGCACCGATTCCCGTATCGCGGCCCCAAGCCCCGAACCATTCAGCCTGAGAAAAGGGATGATGATCGTCAGCAGAAAATAAATGAGCATAACAACGACTCCAAAGCCAAAAACCTTTGATTTCCTGTTATTTAGAAATTCCTTATAACTTTTAAAACTATAAATGGACAATGCCATTTCCTTAAATATATTCATTCTTTTCTCTCCCTCACACAGCAAACCATGATTTAGAAAAGGCTGTCCATGCGGGCAGCCTTTCTATTATCAGAAGTATAGCACTTCAATGACTTTATATCAGCTCTGTTATTAAGCTTTGCCTACGGAACCGAATAATTCCATCTTTTCTTTTACTGTCTGTTTGATTGCTTCAAAGCCGGGAGCTAACAGCTTACGAGGATCGAATCCCTTGCCCTGCTGGTCTTTTCCTTCTTCAATATACTTACGTGTAGCAGCTGCAAAGGAAAGCTGGCATTCCGTATTTACATTGATTTTAGCTACGCCCAGGGAAATTGCTTTTTTGATCATATCAGCCGGAATACCTGTGCCGCCGTGAAGCACCAGAGGCATTTCACCTGTCAGCTGCTGGATGGCATCCAATGTTTCGAAGGATAATCCCTTCCAGTTTTCCGGATATTTGCCATGGATATTGCCGATGCCTGCCGCCAGGAAATCGATGCCAAGGTCTGCAACAGCCTTGCATTCCTTCGGATCCGCACATTCGCCCATGCCTACAACGCCGTCTTCCTCGCCGCCGATGGAACCAACTTCCGCCTCAACGGAAACTCCCTTATCGTGTGCTGCCGCAACAACTTCTTTTGTTTTTGCTACGTTCTCGTCGATCGGGTAATGGGAACCATCGAACATAACCGATGAAAATCCTGCTTCAATACATTTGTAGCAGTGTTCGTAGCTGCCGTGATCCAAATGAAGGGCTACCGGAACCGTGATGTTCTGATCTTTGATCAATCCGTTTACCATGCCAACGATCACATCATATCCGCCCATATACTTGCCCGCTCCTTCGGAAACGCCAAGGATAACAGGAGAATTATTTTCCTGAGCCGTCAAAAGAATTGCCTTTGTCCACTCAAGATTGTTGATGTTGAACTGTCCTACTGCATAGTGGCCAGCTTTTGCTTTTTGAAGCATTTCTGTTGCTGATACTAACATTTTATTTACCTCCATATGAATATTTAAAATAACCTGAATTCATTATAATACATTCTTTTTAAAAAGGAAATAGTTTCTTATTTTTCCAGCATCCTTATTTTCACCGCGCGGTTTCTGTTTTTGATATCCACTCTTTTATGGCAGCCCCCGAACTCCCCGTCCGTAGTCCAGGGAATCTCCTCGTCGGATGTAAAAACAATGTTCGCCGTTTTAAAACAATACATATGATCCGTATTGATCCTTCTGTTTAAAAGCGCTGCTATAATCGCGTTCAGCTCTAGCGGATTGGACGGCCTGCGTATCAATGTTACTTCGAATTCCCCATCGTCCAGCTCCACATATTTTCCTGTGATGCGTTTAAATCCTCCTACCGAAATGGAATTCGTCACCATGCCGAAAATGAATTCATCCTCTATCGTTTCCTCCTTAACCACCCACTCCTGGCTGCCCTCTTCCGCCTCCCTGCTTTGATATGTTATTTTTAAACGATAAGATTTGATGGAAGAAAGCCGTTTCATTCCCTCCAGGATATAAGCCATATGCCCGAGGACATTTTTAATCTCCTGGCTGGTTTCATAAGATACGTCCGTAAAAATGCCAAAAGCGGCGATATAGACGAAGCTTTCCCCGTTTATCTCGCCTATGTCGCAGGCATAGTCGCTGCCGCCTGCAATCGATTCTGCCGCTTTTACCATATTTTTCGGGATTCCAAGGCTTTTCGCAAAGTCATTGGTGCTTCCCGCCGGTATATATCCGATCGGGATCTGCTTCTGGCACTTCATCATGCCGTTCACTACCTCGTCCAATGTGCCGTCCCCTCCGCTGCACACGACCAGATCGTAATCTTCCTTTTTATCCCTGACCGCCCGTACGGCATCTCCTTCTTCCTGCGTAGGATATACCGTAACCTCATATCCGGCCTTTACAAAGATATCTATAATGTCGCATAATTTATTCTTTATTTTTGCTTTTCCCGATCGGGGATTAAAAACAAATAATATTTTTTGTTTCTCCATAGCAATACCTCTGTTTATAAAAAAGAATTGGCCCAGCGGCCAATTCCAAAGAATGCTTCGCATTCTTTCTTGGCGACTTACAACGCTGTGGCGTAATTTCCTATTATATAAAAACAGGAGCATCCGGGTACGCTCTTTTGCGTCCGGCCATGCTCCTATCCACCCCTAGCTGACTTTTCCTTTTAACAAGTACTCCTCGATGTCCTTTACCGCCTGCTTCTCATCCTGCCCGTCCGCAATTACGGTAATCGTTTCGCCGCTGTCAAGTCCAAGGCTCATCATTCCCATAATGCTTTTCGCATTCACCTTTCTCCCTTCGGACTCGATGTACACCGTGCATTCATGCTTGCTGGCCACTTGTACCAGCACCGCGACCGGTCTTGCCTCCATTCCTGACGGCAGCTGCACCTGCATGCTCTTTTCAATCATAATAATACTCCTCCTTTTAATTTCTAAGCCTATCAGCGATTTCACTTAATTTCCTCAGTCTATGGTTCATTCCCGACTTTCCTACCGTCGGGCTTAAGATCTGTCCCAGCTCTTTTAATGTTGCGTCCGGATATTCTAATCTTATTTCTGCCGTTTCTTTTAAGTTATCTGGTAGATTTTGAAATCCATAACGTTCTCTTATGAGGAGGATATCCTCTATTTGTTTGGATGATGCATTGACTGTTTTGGTAATATTCGCCGTTTCACAGTTTACTTTCCTGTTAATGGAATTGCGTACCTCTTTCACAATGCGGTAGTTTTCAAAATTCATCAAAGAAATATGTGCTTCCATAATATTCAAAAGATCGACGATCCCTGCGCCCTCTTTTAAATATACGACATAATATTTCTTTCTGATGACAATTTTTGCATCAACTTCAAAGCCTTGTATTAACTCCTTTAACTGTTCGGCGCTTTCCGGATGGGAGCAGACAAATTCCAAGTGGTAGCTCTTCTCAGGATCGCTCATAGAACCTATGCATAAAAAAGCTCCTCTTAAAAAGGCTCTTTTACAACAGGCATTTTTTATTAATAACGGATTCACCTTTACGGCTTCCGTCTCTTTTTCTCCATCCAGCCCCCTCATTTTTATGGCCTGGAGTATTTTATCCGCTTCCGCACAGTCTTCCGTAAGGCTGACATATGTATGCCCCTTCCCTGCTTCCCGGAAAAACTGCAAAGCACCTCCATCTATATTAAAGGTTTTTTTCAATAATGTAAAGCATTTTCTTAGAACTGCTTCATTTTCCGTCTGAATGCCGAGACGCCTGACTGATTCCCCGTCCGTCTCTACCTTTCCCAGGAAGCAGATAATAGCAGACAATTCTGCCAGCTGGCAATGTCTGGAAGAACTGATATGCCCCGCCAGTTCTTCCTTCACCTCACTCGAAAAAGACATATTTCCAACCATGCTCCTTTCAAAGCTGCCCCCTTGGCTCATCCCTTTACAGCCCTTGCCCCACATCCCTATGATAGAGTTTAAGGCCGTAATTCCCCTTATCTTTCATACGCTTGTACAATTCGTTTGCCAGCGTCACGCTTCTATGTTTCCCTCCTGTGCATCCAATCCCGATCACAAGCTGGTATTTCCCTTCTTTTACATAATTCGGTATCAGAAAACGAAGCATGTCTTCCAGCTTCTCCATAAATTCCTCCGATTCCCCAAAATCCATGACATAATCCTGTACCGCCTTATCATTCCCCGTCTGGAACTTCAATTCATCAATATAATAAGGGTTTGGCAGGAAACGTACGTCAAATACAAGATCCGCATCCGCCGGGATACCGTTTTTGAAGCCAAAAGAAAGAATCGTCACCATAAGGCTGTTATATTCTTCGTTCCGCACAAAGATCCTGTCGATTTCTTCTTTCAGCTCCCTCGTCAGAAGATTGGATGTATCGATGACATAATCAGCATCTTCCTTGATCGACTTCAATATGTCCTTCTCTCTTCGGATACCGTCCTCCACTCTGCCTTCCAGCGCGAGCGGATGCAGCCTTCTGCTTTCTTTATAGCGCTTCATCAAAACCTGCTGGGAAGCATCCATAAAAAGTATTTCGTATTTATATCCATTCTTTTTCAGGTTTTCCAACACCCGGCAGGCTTCTTCGAAAGGCTGGTCTGCCCGCACGTCAAGTCCCAGGGCCACCTTGTTGATTTCCGAACTGGAAGTCACGATCAATTCTACAAATTTTTCAATTAAAGGCACCGGCAGATTGTCCACGCAGTAAAACCCCACGTCTTCCAACTGTCTGATCGCTGTCAGCTTCCCTGCGCCGCTCATTCCGGTCACGATTACAAATCTCATATGCCTTCTGTTTTTCCTCCGTATTCTTCAGGCCCATCCCCATTCCGGCAAAACCGAACAGGATAAGCATCAAAAATCCCCCAGGAAAATGACTTCCCTTTCCAACGCCACCCCAAACTTTTCCTTTACGCGGCGCTGCACCTCCTCGATCACTTCCCGGATATCCTCTGCCGTAGCATTTCCCGTGTTAATAATAAAGCCGCAATGTTTTTCAGAAACTCTGGCGCCGCCGACGGAAAATCCACGCAGCCCGGCATCCATAATCAGCTTACCCGCATAATATCCTTCCGGGCGCTTAAAGGTGCTTCCGGCGCTGGCATATTCCAATGGCTGTTTTTCCTTTCTTTGCCTCGCCAGTTCCTCCATCCTGCCGCTGATTCCGTCCTTGTCCCCTTTCTTCAGGGCAAGCACGGCCTCTAATACAATAAACGGCCTGTTTTTTACCACGCTGGTGCGGTATCCGAATTCCATCGTGTCATTATCCAGGGTGAGTATCTCTCCCTCCCGGCTCATCACTTCCACGGACTCCACGATCTGCTTCATCTCGCCGCCGTATGCCCCGGCGTTCATAACAATAGCCCCGCCGATTGTCCCGGGAATCCCGGAAGCGAATTCCATCCCGCTCAGCCCATAGTCACGGGCCTTTGCCGCCGCCCTTGCCAGAAGAGTGCCGGCAGAAACCTTCATCCGCTCGCCTTCCACGATGATGCCGTCTTTTCCGTCCTCCAGCTTTACCACGATCCCGGGATATCCCCTGTCGCCGACCAGAAGATTGCTGCCATTCCCCAGAATAAAATATTTCTGTCCTGTCATATGCAGATAAGGCACTATTTTTTTTAACTGTTCCTTATCGGTTATCCTGATCAGGCACTTTGCCTCTCCTCCTACCCGGAAAGTCGTATGCCTGCTCATAGGTTCGTTGCACAATATATTTTCCTTAGGTACTATCGTTTCAATATAGTCAAAAATGGATACGCTCACCTTAGATTCCTGCCTGTTTTTATATTATGGTATGTAAATGGACGGCAACTTATTCCAATACCAGCCTGGCTGCCCCATAAATGCCAGCATCGTTCCCCAAAGTCGCCAATGCAAACTTCACATTGCTGCTACCCCTGAATACCGTCTTATAAAAATAAGGGCTGATATATTCAAATAAAATTTTTCCTGCTTTGGACACGCCTCCGCCGATTACAATAATTTCCGGGTTGATAATGCTGGCTACCACTCCCAGCCCTTTGCCCAGATATTCCCCAAACTGTTCCGCAGTTTTAATGGCAAGTCCGTCGCCGTCCTTCACGGCATCGAATACCTTTTTGGCGGACAAGCTCTCTTCCGGCACATCTCTCAGGACACTGGGTTCTTCGCTGGAATGGAGCATCCTCTTTGCCAGCCTTACAACCCCCGTTGCAGAAGCATATTCTTCCAGACAGCCGACATTGCCGCAGCCGCAGCGCTCCGTTTCATTATCCTCCACATGCATATGCCCGATCTCTCCAGCCGCCCCTACCGCGCCGGTAAGAATCTCGCCGTTTACGATGATTCCCCCTCCTACGCCGGTTCCCAGGGTGACAGCTATCAGGTTCTTGCAGCCCTGGCCGCCGCCTTTCCACATCTCTCCAAGAGCCGCCACATTCGCATCGTTCCCCGCCTTTACCGGAACATCCAGAAGCTCTGCCAGTGTATCCCGGATACTGAAAGTCCCCCAGCCCAGATTCACCGCGCCGTATACGGTTCCTTCCCCGTCGATCGGCCCGGGTGCTCCCAGCCCTACGCCTACCACATCTTTTTTCAAAATATCTTTTTCCGCTATTTTCGCCTTAATGCTCTCTGCCGTATCCGCAAGAATCCTTTCCCCGGCATTTTCCTTCCTGGTAGGGATCTCCCACTTGTCCAGCAAATTCCCCTCAATATCGAAAAGCCCCAGTTTTACCGTAGTTCCGCCTACATCCACTCCAAATACATATTTGCCCATAATTATTTCCTGTCCTTTCTCTTTTATTTTTAATCCTCGTCTTCCTCATCCCTGCGTCTTGCCAGCGAATTCTGCACACGGGTATACAGTTCCTGCGCGGCGTTATATCCCATCTTTTTCTGGCGGTGGTTGACTGCCGCAGACTCGCATATGATCGCGAGATTACGCCCCGGACGAATCGGAATATTGTGGCATACGATCTTATTGCCCAAGTATTCCGTATATTCCTCTTCCAGACCAAGCCTGTCGTATTCCTTGTCCTTATCCCAATCCTCCAATCGGATCACAAGGTCTATATTCTGTGTATCTTTTACGCTGGATACACCAAACAATGTCTTTACGTCCACGATGCCGATACCCCTCAGCTCGATAAAATGCTTCGTAATATCCGGCGCGGTACCGATCAGCGTATCGTCGCTTACTTTTCGGATTTCCACCACATCGTCCGTCACAAGGCGGTGTCCCCTCTTAATCAGCTCCAGCGCCGCTTCCGACTTGCCGATGCCGCTCTCGCCCGTAATCAGGACACCTTCGCCGTATACATCCACCAAAACCCCGTGAACCGAAATGCACGGAGCAAGCTTTACGTTCAGCCAACGGATAATCTCCGCCGTAAATGCGGAAGTTGCCTTTTTCGTCATAAGAAGCGGCACTTTATTCGCTATCGCCATTTCCTGGAATAACGGATCCGGCTGCAGTTCGCGGCAGAACACGATTCCCGGGATATCGCAGGAAAGCAGCTTCGTATAAATCTCTTTTTTTCTCGCCTCCGGCAGCCCCAGCATATAAGTATATTCTACGAAGCCGATAATCTGCATACGGGTCGCCTCGAAATGCTCAAAATATCCCGCCATCTGTAAAGCGGGCCTGTTGATATCCGGCTGAGTGATTTTTACCTTGGCAATATCCAGCTCCGGTGTCAAATTCTCCAGTTTCATTTTTGCAATAATGTCCTTCAAACTTACGCTTGCCATAAACCTTCTCCTTTTCCTTTATTTTCATTTATCCTTTATTTTTTCACGCTGTTCTCTAAATATAAATTTTACCATAGAAAGGGGGGAATGGCAATAAAAGCCCGGAAACGGGAATCAATTTTTACAAAGGACACGGTGTGACGGGGCCGAAGAGATTACAGAGCCAGGGAGGTCTGGGATGAGGCTGGCGGGGCCGGTATTTTTCCATTAGAGCTTCCAATCAGATTTCACTAATGAAATGGGGATGGATTACGAAACCGTCCGGGGCGGAAAAAAGGGGCATCCATGCCCCCTTTTCCTGAAATTGCCATCCATGGCAATTTCCCCCTGGGTTATTGACCATTTCATAAGTGAAATTGCTAATTGTACGCAATAATGGAAAAATACCGGCCCCGCCAGCCTCATCCCAGACCTCCCTGGCTCTGTAATCTCTTCGGCCCCGTCACACCGTGTCCTTTGTAAAAATTGATTCCTAATATAGCTATCGCTTAAATAAACGGATTATAATAACGGCTGCCGTCCCAAAAAGTAATGAGCAGGTCAAGGGCGATAATAGCAACGGCAAGCCCCATAGCGATCCAGTCTTTTTTCTGGAATTTCCGCTGGACATACCACGTCCGCTTCGGTTTCTTCCCGAACCCCCGCAGCTCCATCGCATTGCTGACGGTTTCGATCCGGTTCAGGCTGGACAGAACCAGAGGGAGAAGGATAGCGGCGGAATTTTTAATACGCGTCCAGAATTTGTCCTTGCCGGACAGTTCGACTCCCCTGGCCTGCTGGGCTTGGCTGATATTGGTGAAATCCCTTTGCACGTCGGGAATATACCGCAGCGCCAGGCTGACCGAATAGCCGATACGGTAACTAACGCCGATGCCGGCCAAGCTTGCTGCAAACTCGCTCGGGTCGGTGCAGGCAATAAAAAGCAGGGCTACCGGCACTACACATATAACTTTCATTGTCATATTAAAATGGTAAAAAAGCTGCTCCAACGTAATGGTATAAGGGCCGGCGATCGTCAGCAGGACCGTGCGGCTCCCATATAAGCCGACACCATATTCCGGCGAAAATAGATAAACGAATAAATTATTCATCAGAAGGAAAACAGCGGCCAGACCCAATACGAAACGTACTTCCCGGAAACGTACTTTGCTGATCTTAAAAATGACAAAGCTCCCCGCCAGCATGCAGAGCAGAACCCTGGTATCGTATGTCACCATCGCTGCCACGCTCCATAACAGGAAAAACACCAGCTTCGTCGTCCCGGTTAGCTCATGCACTACGCTTTTCCTTCTGATATAACTCATAATCGCGACTTTTGCCATGTCAGCGCGCCTCCTTCCGTTCATACCCGATAAACCGCTCCGTAAATGCCTGGGGATCTTCGATTCCGCAGGAAATGCTCAGCGTATACAAGCTCGTTTCCTTCAGATTTGCTTTTTCCACCAGAGAAGGGCTGTTCAGCACATGAGCCGCGCTCGTATCTGCCAGCAGTTTTCCTTCCGAAAAAACAATGGCTCTCGGCGTATATTCCAGCATCAGATGCATATCGTGCGTCACCATCAGAATCGTATAGCCCTGGCGGTTTAATTCCACCAGGAATTCCATAATTTCCGTATAATGGAAATAATCCTGCCCAGCCGTGGGTTCGTCCAGAATCAGGATCTGGGGGCGACATACGAGAATGCTGGCGATCGTCACCCGTTTTTTCTGTCCGTAAGATAAAGCGGATACCGGCCATTTGCGGAAGGGATATAAGCCGCAGATCTTCAACGTTTCCTCCACCCGCTCCCGCCGTTCCTCTTCTGTCATCCCCGTCTTTTGCAATGCCAGTTCCACCTCGTCCCATATCATCGGCTTGGATATCATCTGGTTCGGGTTCTGCATCACGTAGCCAATTTTTTCCGCCCTCTCTCGGATCGTATCATTCAGCAGATCTCTTCCCTCCAGCAGGATTCTCCCTGATACGGGAAGCTCAAAACCGCAGACCAGTTTGGCCAGCGTGCTCTTCCCCGCGCCGTTCCGGCCGACAATACTGATCATCTCTCCTTTATGAACTGTAAAGTCAATATCTTCCAACGTATTTTTTCCCTGCTGGTAGCCAAAAGTCAAATGTTCCACTTGAAGCAGAGGCTCTGCCTTGCTGTCCTGCGTCCGGCTTCCTGTCTGGCTTTGATACCAGTTTCTTACCATTCCCTTCTGCTCATCCGTCAGCTTCAGGCTGCCCGCATGGGCAGGGCGCATCTCGGGCGTTACCGTTACCCCTGCATATTTCAGCGCGGTCAGGTAAAGAGGTTCCCGGATGCCGTGTTCCGTCAGCAAGGCGGAGCATAACAATTCTTCCGGCCTCTGGTCCGCCACAATCCTTCCCTCATGCATAAGGACGATACGATCCACGCTCCGCCAAAGGACATCCTCCAGACGATGCTCTATAATAATCACGGCCGCCTCTGTGCGCTCCTGCACTTTTTCAATCAATTCGATCGTATTCTTCCCCGCCGCAGGATCCAGATTAGCCAAGGGTTCATCGAACAAGAGTACCTTGACCTCGTCCACCATAACGCCCGCCAGGCTGACCCTCTGTTTCTGCCCGCCGGAAAGTTCGTGGGGCGCATGCTGCAAATGATGGTCGATATCCACCAGCCGGGATACCTCGTCTACCGTCAGCTTCATCTGCTCCTGGTCGACGCATTCATTTTCCAGGGCAAATGCGATATCTTCCCCGACCGTCAGTCCGATAAACTGCCCGTCCGTATCCTGGAGCACGGTGCCTACCACACGGCTCATCTCAAAAATACTGCTTTCCTTTACTTCTTTTCCATCCACCAGCAGCTTTCCCGTGCTCTGCCCCGGATAGGCAAAAGGAATTAATCCGTTGATGCAACTGGCCACCGTGCTTTTGCCGCTGCCGGAAGAACCTGCAACCAGCACCTTTTCCCCCGGATAAATATCCAGATTGATCCCATACAAGGTCGGCTTTGCCTGCGCCGTATACTGGAATCCAAAATCCTGAAACGAAATAATGGGTACACTCATGCATTTACTCCTTTTATCTATTGTCTGCGCCTCCAGCGACTGCATATCCGTATAGATTCGTATCGCAAAAAGGGAAAAAGCTGTCGCCCGGACAGCAACAGCTTATACTTTTCCTCCTAATGGATAACGGCAGATGCCGCTATTCCGCTTTTTATTCTTTCTTTAAGGAACCCTTCTTTACCAGCGTCTTGGAATACGCGATCAAAAGCAGAGTGCCTACCACGCCTGTTGTGAGCATATTGCTGATGCCCGCAACCAGACCCTGCATAAACAGTTTCTCCAAAGGCTCCGCATAAATCAGAATATCCAGGCACGGAGCAATAAAACCCCAGGAAACCAAATGGGCAATCACCTGAGCCACATTAAACTGAATCAGCTTTTTACCGTCCAGCCCTTCGGACACATCCAGTTTCATCGTAACAACACCGATAATCAGTCCTGCCATTCCAGAAGCAATGATCCAGCTCCACCACGGACCGTAATTCGTTGCATCGATGAGCGTATGGCCGATCAGTCCGATCAGAAGTCCCGCTATCGGGCCGAACAACATCGCAAACACTGCCTGGACCGCATACTGAAGACTGATGTATGTATTAGGAACAGGCGTAGGAATGGAAATCTTTCCCAGGACAAAAAATAACGCCGCGCCGATGCCGATAGCAACTACGCTTTTTACAGATAGTTTTTTCATATCTCACTCACTCCGTTTCTTATAGAATCGTTATCTACACAAAAACATTATAGTGGGAATGTCAAACCGTGTCAACATACATATCATAGAATCATTTTTGCAGACTGCACATGCATCAGGAAACAGGACAACAGGCAAAGCCGGAAAGGACCGATCCCCTTATCGTAATATCTGCTGGCCGCTGGCAGCATAGATTTCATACCATTCATAGTGTTCCAGTTTAACGCCCATCGCTTTGACCGCCAAATCCAGCCTTTCCAATTTATTGCTTCCGGAAATCGGAACCACCCCTGCCGGATGATACATCAGCCACGCATAAATAATCGTTTCCGGCTTTTCATTATGCCTTTCTGCAACCTCCCTTATTTTTTCCATCGCGCGGCAGCAAAGAGGATCCCCGGCTTTAAATAGTCTTCCTCCCGCCAAAGGCGACCATATCATCGGATGGATGTGCCGCACTGTCAGATAGTCCATCATTCCGCTGTTAAAATGTTCAAAGCATACCGGATTCCATTCTATTTGATTTGTTACAAGCTCCCCGTCCATTGCCTGCTGCAGCGCATCAAATTTAAACGGATCAAAATTGGACACCCCAACTTCCTTTACAAGCCCTTCTTTTTTTAAATCCTTCAGCGCCCTTGCCGTCTCCCATGGATCAAAACAAGGGTCTTCCCTGTGGATTAAATACAAATCCAGATAATCCGTCTGCAAACGATGCAAACTTTCCTTGCAGGACTTCATCACTCTTTCATAAGAAGTATTATAATACCCAAAAGTTTCCCCGTTTATTTTCTCTTGGAAAATACCTGTTTTTGAAACCAGCTGGATCTTCCCGCGAATGGATTTATCCTCCGTAAAGGCTTCTCCCATCAGCTTTTCGCATAAAGTTGCCGAATAAATCTCCGCCGTATCAAAAGAAGTGACTCCTTTTTCAATACACGCGTTCATGAATTCCGCCAATTCTTTTGAAGTCCATTTCCAGCCCTCCAGCCGCCAAAACCCTTGTACAATCGCAGAGAGCGATAATTTTTCTGATAATTTGATTGTTTTCATATCCATACCTATACCTTTCTCCCGCCTGCTGATTTATGCTCCTCCTCAGGCATTCTTTCTCATATCCAAAGCAACCGCGCTGCATATAATGATGCCTTTGATTACCAGCTGCCAGTTTGCATTTACGCCGATAAACGCCAAACCATAGCTAATAAATGTAAAAATAATAACCCCTATGACCGCCCCTGACACTTTGCCGATCCCGCCGCTTAAAGAGATACCGCCCACTACGCAGGACGAAATGGCATCAAACTCATAAGCATTTCCATAAGAACTGTTGGCTCCGCCTGTCCTAGCCACCTCCATAATGCCGGCCAGGCCCACCAGGCAGCTTTCAATGATAAACACACTCATAATCACTTTATTTACACTCACGCCCGAAACCTTGGCTGCCTCAGGGTTGCCGCCTACAATATAAATATTTTTTCCGAATACTGTTTTATTGAGGACGAACCATACGATAATGACTGCCGCCAAAGCAATGACTACCAATAAACTGATCTGTCCGAACAACTTATAACTGCTTAAAAAACGCAAATCATCCCTGATGCCTCCAATAGGCTGTGAATTATTGGGTTTCTTTGCAAAATAAAGGCAGTTCATCCCATATACAATCGTTGACATCCCAAAAGTCGCTATAAAAGGCGCCATTTTCAGTTTCGAAATCATAAACCCATTGACTGCCCCGATGACGGCAACAGCCGCAATCGTAACCAGAATCGGAAGGATAATCGGAAGTTCCGGCAAATTCGGCCAAAACCGATTGGAATATGCAGCCATTTGAGACATGGACGCTACCAGAACCGCCGCCAGACCCACCTGCCTTCCGCCTGCCAAATCGGTTCCCCCTATAAGAAGAGGAAACATCAGCCCAAGGGCACAAATCATTTTTACCGCAGACTGCGTAATAATATCGGTAAATACCCGCCATTGCAAAAAGGAAGGCTCTATTATTATAATCCCTATAATCATAAACAGTAAAACGATAACAAGAGCCTTATCGATCAATATCTTTTTTAAATTTATCGTCTTCATTCAGAATCCTCCTCTTTTGCTTTATTGGAAAACATCGTAGCATATTTCATTACCTCTATCTGCGTTGCTTCCTTCTGCTCTAATATTCCCGACAATTTCCCCTCGCACATAATCATTATCTTATCCGACATGCCAAGAAGTTCCGGCATTTCCGAAGAAACCATAATGATTGCCTTCCCTTTCTTTGCGAGATCTCTCATGATTTTATAAATCTCGTATTTGGCGCCCACGTCCACCCCTCTTGTCGGCTCATCCAGAATAAGAATGTCGCAATCCGACAAAAGCCATCTTCCTACCAATACCTTCTGTTGGTTCCCCCCGGAAAGGTTTTTTATCAAAGTATCCGTGCCCGCCATCCTGACATCCAGTTCTTTGCATATATCATTTACGCTTTTCCCTATTTTTTTCCTGTGAATTAATCCTATTATATTATCCGCCAATTTTTTATAAGCGACTACCAGCGCGTTATCCCATACGGACAGCATGGGTATAATGCCTGTCACCCGCCGTTCTTCCGTCAATAAAGCAAATTTATTTTTTATGGCGTCCTGCGGCGTTTGGTTTTGAATGACCTTCCCATTCATTGTCAACGTCCCCGAACAGATCTTTCTCAGTCCAAAAATCGCTTCCACCAGCTCCGTCCGCTGAGCGCCTACCAGACCGCCAATCCCTAATATTTCCCCTTTATGAAGCTCAAAACTAATATGTTCAAAGGAATGTTCCTGCGCACTCGTAAAATCCTCTACCTTTAAAAGCACTTCTTTTTGAATCGTATCTTCTGCGGGTGGAAATCTCTCCTCCATGTTACGCCCGACCATTTGATGGATGACTTCATCAATCGTAATGTCCCTGATTTCCCATTTTCCTACGTACTGCCCGTCCCGCATAATGGTAATTTCATCCGCAACCTCAAAAATTTCTTCTAATTTATGGGATATATAAATAATAGAACGGCCTTCCGATTTCAATCTGTTCATGATTTTAAAAAGATGTTTTGTCTCTGCTACCGTAAGGCTCGACGTAGGCTCGTCCATGATAATCACTTTTGCGTCATAAGATACCGCCTTGGCAATTTCAATAGCCTGAAGCTGTGAAACAGACAGATTTTTGGCTAACGTATCTGCCGGGATGTCGAACTCCAGATCTTTCAGCAACTCCTCTGTCATTGCCTTCATTTTTTCCTCGTCTACTACCATGCCCTTTTTTACAAATCTTCCAACCCATATATTATCCACCACGTTCCGATCAGGAATCGGATTCAATTCCTGGTGAATCATAGATATCCCTAATTTTAAGGCAGTATTAGGGTCTGTCACTTCCACGGTTTCCCCATCCAGCTCCATGGTACCTTCCTCTGGATGATATAATCCGAACAGACATTTCATCAATGTAGATTTTCCGGCGCCGTTTTCACCAATTAAAGCATGTACTGAACCGGGTTTCACCTCCAGCTGTACCTGATCAAGCGCCTTTACACCCGGGAATGATTTAGACATATTACTTACTTTCAATCTGTACTTTTCCAAGTAATATTCCTCCCTTCTATGGGGCGGCCGCCCATTGCCTTTTTTTGCGGCCGCCCATATGATTACAGCCTCTTTCCTGCCTATTCCGAAATGGAGTTCATCAGTTCCAGCGTTTCATCCAAATTGCTGCCGTCTACAATCACATAAGGAACCCATACGTATTTCCCTTCTACCGTACAATCCACGCCTACCACATCTTCCGTAATTTCTTTGCCTTCTTTTACGGCCTTTATTACGTTAATGATGGCATCGGACTGGTTCATCCTGTCGTTCAGCACCGTGCCAAGCAGGGAACCCGCTTTCATTGCTTCCAACGCGTCAATATTGGCATCAATCCCCACAATCGGAACAAATTTTTCCGGATCGCCGCTGTTATATCCATTATTGATACAAGCCTGCACAGCGCCCATCGCCATACTGTCGTTGTTGCAGAGCACGCCTTCAATTCCGTCTATCCCATATGCAGTAATCCAAGCGTTCATTTTATCCAATGCCTGCGCCTGATCCCAGTTTGCAGTATCCATCGCAAGGATTTCATATTCAATCCCCTGTGCGCTTAAAGTTTCTTCATAAGCCTGTGTACGCAGCACCACATCCTGCTGTCCGATTTCTCCTTGCAGCACTACCAGCTGGAGAATGCCGTCACCGTTCTTATCCGCAATCTCCTTATTCGCATTCCAATAATTAATCAAGGCCTGCGCGCACATTTCTCCCGATTCTTTTGCCTGAGCGCCTACATACAAAATATTGTCATAGTTCTCCATTGTAGTTTCCATAGGTTCCATATTGAAAAATACCGCCGGCACTCCTTCTTCCCCACATTTTTGAGCCATAGTTTCCGTACTCTCCCTGTCAGGCGCACAGATCGCAACTACATCCGTTCCCTTCGTAAGCGCCGCTTCCAGTTTGCTGATAGCCGTTGAAACATCGTTTGCCGCATCCTGCATATCAAGAGAAATACCGCCAATTTTTTCTTCTTCGTTTTGCATGATAATGCGGAACCCGCTCTGGAACTGATCGTCAAAAGCCCTCCAAATAACGGTAGCGTTTACGGAGCCCGCCGCTCCCTCCCCTTCTGCTGAAGCATCTTCTCCGGCTGCGATTTCTTCCGCTTCATTTTCCGCCGCATTTGCAGCAGGCTCTTCCTGTGTTTCAGATGCCGGAGGCTGCGGGGTTTCATCCGCCGCACCGCAGGCAGTAAAAGAAAATGCCATTGCCATTGCCAATATTCCGCTCAATAATCTTTTTTTCATATCATTATCCTCCGTTTATTATTTTTTACCCCAAATCAGTTTTCAAATCGGAAATCCTTCATTTTTCCTTTAATAAATTCTTTCGCGCAATTTTTGGAATGAAGGAACATAGCCGTATTATATTTAAATTCCGGCTTTTTTTTCAATTCTTCAAAAGAATCCGCGACTGCCGTAAGCACATCCGTCGCCACATTAATTTTACGGATTCCGTTGCGGATCGCTTCCTGAACCTGATCGATAGGAGTTCCTGATCCGCCGTGAAGCACCAACGGTACATTTACCACCTCTTTAATTGCTTTCAGCCTTTCTATATTAAGATGCGGCGCCGCAATATAATGCCCGTGCTGAGTTCCGATGCTGACAGCCAGGCAGTCCACACCTGTCCTCTCTACAAATTCTTTCGCTTCTGCCGGATCCGTCTGCGCTGCCTCAGGACCCTTGACGATCAAATCTCCTTCCTCCCCTACCAGTTTGCCCAATTCCCCTTCCACCGTAATGCCAAGGGTATGCGCATAATCCACAACCTTTTTTGTCAAAGCAACATTTTCTTCAAAGGGCAGGGAAGAACCGTCAATCATAACTGAGGAATAACCCGCCTGGATCGCCGCAACACATTCCTCATATGTACGGCAGTGATCCAAGTGAAGAGCGATTGGCACCTTGGCATTTGCCGCCGCCCTTTTTACGGTTTCCACCGTTCCCTCAAATCCCCCCATGAGGTCGCAGCAGTCCGTACCCGTAATAAAAATCACCGGGCAATTCAATTCGGAGCCTGCTTCTATCGCTGCCAATGCCGTTTCGTAAGAAACCGTCACATAAGCCCCATACGCAATCTGCTGTTCCTCTGCCAGTTTTAAAATTTCTTTCATTGGTGCAAATTTCATAATCTCCATCCTTTCCTTTTTTATTTGCATTGTCTTTTATAAAAACTTTGATATAAATCAAAAGCTTCTTCATACTTCGGTATTCCTGCAGTTCCCCCTATGCTCCCTACATTTTTCGCCGCCACACATGATGCGAATTCGGCGCTGGAAAATGGATCCATCCCCTCAGCCCATCCGCTCATCAGTCCTGCCATAAAAGAATCCCCGGCTCCTGTTGTGTCTATTACCGGCAGCCCTGTCGGACACTTGATGAATCTTTTTTCTCTGAAATCCGTAACAAAGCACCCCTCAGCCCCCATTTTTATTCCGAATATTCTCATCGGAAATTCCTGAAAGCATTCCGCAATTTTTTCCGGCTCCGTCTGCCCGGTTATTTTAACCGCCTCATCCATGCTCGGAAAAAATACATCCGTTTCCATAAATGCCGGTGCAAGAAAGGAAAGCCAATCTCTTTCTGGATCTTCCAAATTGACAGCCGCATCCATAACCGTCATTTTCCCCAGGCGACGAGCCCTGGAAAAAACATCTTTTATACCGCCCTCATCCATTTCCCGCATCGCCATAGCAGAGCCAATATATACAATATCCGCTTCTTCTATCGCCTGGTCATCAATATCGCTGCCGGAAAGCCTTGCAAAAATAGACTTTTCAGTTAAAAAGTGCCTTTCGCCTTTTTCATCGATCAATACATAAGAAGCCGCCGTGGCGCATTCTTTCTCATATACCACCCCCGAAGTATTTACCCCGAATTTTCTGCACTCATTCAAGATAAACTCCCCATTGGCATCTTTGGCAATCCTTCCTGCAATAGAAACCGTATTTCCCAGCTTTGCAAGTCCTATCGCCACATTGAGGGCATCCCCGCCGCAGCAAACGGAAGGCCTGTCAATCTTTACGCTGTCCAGCGACAAAATATTGGATGGTACAGGAAAAAGCAGCGTATCGCATACCATCATTCCTATGCAGAGCATTTTCATCCGTCCAACCACTCTCCTTTTCTTTTTTCTCTTTATTCTTCTTTATTTATTGTGTATTTATTCTTTGATTATTATTACGTTCGTTCTAATGTTCGTACATTTGTATGTTTATATATTTGCATATTTAATAAAAAATGTCAATATGATTTTTCAAATTTATTTATTTTAACCAATCCTATCATCATTACATCAATAAAGCTATAAAAAAATATCATTTTTCCTTATTATCTATTGCATTTTCTCGCATGATATCATATTATGAGTATAGATTTGTTTTATTGTACGTACATAAAAGCATGAAAGCAATTATGCGAGATCATTTAAGGGGGAAACCATATGCAGTTATTCCAGAAAAAACTTGATAAAAATACACCGATACCTTTGTATTTTCAGTTGAAAGGTATTATACTGAGCGATATTCAGGAGAATTGTTTTTCGGTAGGAGATACCATTCCTACCGAAAACGAATTAGTAGAGTATTACCATATCAGCCGTTCCACCGTAAGACAGGCGATTTCCGAGCTTGTTCAGGAAGGCTGGCTGACGAGAAAGGCAAGCAAAGGCACTTTTGTGACAAAGCCGGAGCAGAAATCCAGTTATATTCGTTCTTTCGAACCCTTTTACCAGCAGATTTCACGGCTGGGGAAAACTCCCCGTACCGAATTAATCGATTTGAATGTCATTACACCAAGGCCGGAAATCGCGGCAAAGCTGAATTTAGAGCCGGAACAAAAAGTAATATCCATGTTCCGAAGACGCTTCGCCGACGATATCCCTATGGTGACATTCCAGAATTATATACCTTATGATTTATGTTCTTTTATTTTAAGCTATGACTTTAAAGTGCATTCTTTATATGAATTGCTGATGAACAATCCATCCACACAGATTGCAAACACAAAAACTATTGTATCCGCCATGAATGCTACTGCAGAGGATATTGAATTATTAAATGTAAAAGTAAATACACCAATGCTCTATTTCCATAATATTTCAACGACAGGGGACGGAACCATTGTCGATTATGCATTTGCACATTACAGAGGCGATTTGAATAAATTTGAGTTTGACGACAGCCCAAAACGATAACTGTAGGATTCCCATGCTACGCTGTCATGATTTTCTATCCGCCACAATCAAATACCGCATCGCTTCCACCGCTACGGCTATGGTTTCCTTCATATCCCCCCGGTTGTTCAGGATGCAGCCCGCCCGTACTTTTCGGATGGAGCTGACTATGAAAAGCGCAGCAGCCTCCATCTCGCTGGCCAGCACCTGCCCTCTTTTCCATGCCTGCCACTGACTGCGCAGCATATCCTCATTCGGCATGGATTCCGGCTCTGCCTCCCCATAAAAAGCATCTTTGGACTGGACAATCCCGGTATGGGATACCTTCCCGCATTTTTCTGCGGCATATTGGAGCGCCGTTACCACCTGGTAATGGGCAACGGCCGGATATGCCAAGGGAATATATTGACGCGTAGTACCCTCATCCCTCACTGCCCCTGTGGCTATGATGCAATCATTCAAATCAAAATAATCCTGTATCATCCCCGCTGTCCCGATCCGTATAAAAGTATCCGCGCCGACCGCTATCAGTTCCTCTGCAGCTATGGCCGTGGACGGCCCGCCGATGCCGGTACTGGTCACGGAAACCTTTGTCCCGTCCAAAGTTCCCGTATAGGTGACATACTCCCTGTGGGAAGCCACCTTCACCGGATGATCCAAAAAGGCGGCAATTACCTCGACTCTGCCGGGATCCCCGGGCAGGATGACATATCTCCCCACATCGCCTTTCGAAAGTTCTACATGGTATTGTTGTCCTCTTTCATTATATGCATACATATATCCTTTTATCTCCTTTTCGATAACAACTCTGTTTTCCGTCTCTCATTCCCTTGCGCCCAGCATAAGGGCGCGTTTCTTTTCTTTTTTCTTCTGCGCCTGTCCGATGATCACCAACCCCAGCAATGTTGTAATATAAGGAACCATAGAGGCCACCTGCGAGGGTATCCGGTAAGTCTGAAGCGCTATGCCGAAAGCATCCGCCATGCCGAATACCATCGCGCAAACCATCGTAAGCAATGGATGCCCTACCCCCAGGTTCTGAGCCGCAATGGCATTAAACCCTCTCCCGTTCATCATATCGCGGGTAAAATACGGCGTATAACCCATAGACATAAACATTCCGCCAAAAGATGCCAGTATACCTCCTATCATCAGCGCAATAACTTTCACCTTTACAATATCCGTCCCAACGGATTCCGCTGCATCCGGGTTCTCCCCCACAGACCGTATCCGCAGCCCAAGCGGAGTCTTGTACAGCAATACATAGACCAGCACCACGGACAAATATGCCAGATATGTCAGCAAATTATGCCCGGAAAGAATATCCCCCAATACCGGGATGTCTTTGATCACGGGAATCGCCACCGACGGAAACTGGAGGGAGTTCATGGAAATCGAGCTTCCCTTCTGCCCGGAAAGCATATACAAAGCGAAAATCGTCCCGCCGCTGCCCAGCGTATTCAAAGCTAAACCGACCAGCATGTCTTTCGTTTTTAACACCAGCACAAAATAGGCAAATAACCCGGCAATGATGCTGCCCGCCAAAACACCGCATAACATGCCTGCAAACAGATTCTGGAAAACCGCGCTGCCGATAACCCCGCCCAAAGCTGCAAACAGCATCATTCCTTCATAGGCAATACAAAGGATATTCGCTTTCGCCCCCAGAACGGCCGCCATGGACACAAATATAAGGGGCGTGCTCATGCGGACAATGGAATTGGCAAATCCCACGGAAAAAATATAGTTTACCAGTTCATTCATACATGCCCTCCTATCCGAAAAGTAATGCGGAAATCTTTACGACAGAAGTTGTCACCAAACGTTCAAAAGCTTCCGGGATGTCATCCTTTGGCTCATGGACAAGAATCTCGTCACAAATACCTGCCCCCATATTTCCGACAGCCGAAATGCCGCATACCTTCATCCCCATATGATTTCCTGCGATAGCTTCGCACACAGTGCTCATTCCCACCACATCGCCTCCAAGGCGCTCCAAAACGCGGATTTCCTCCGGCGTCTCATATTGGGGCCCGGTCAGCTGGACATACACTCCTTCCCGCAAAGGAATCTTCTCTTCTTCGGCCGCCTCGCGTATCATCCTGCACAGTTCTTTTCGGTATACATTAGTCATATCAGGGAAACGGGTTCCCAGTTCCTCCACATTCTCGCCAATCAGCGGGGAAGGAATAAAAAGGGACAGATGATCGGTAATCAGCATGAAATCCCCAGGCTGGTAGCTGCGGTTCACAGCCCCTACGCCGTTTGTCAAAAACAATACTTCCGCCCCAAGAAGCCCCATCAGGCGAATCGGCAGAATAACGTCCTCCATGGAATAACCTTCATAATAATGTACCCTTCCCTGCATCACCACTACCGGCACAGATTTCACATACCCGAAAATAAATCTTCCCGCATGCCCCACTACCGTAGAAACCGGAAACCCATCGATATCCTTATAATCAATCACCGCTGTCTTTTCCACGCGCTCTCCAAAGGCATTCAGCCCCGTGCCCAGAACAATCGCAATTTTCGGTTCAAACTCCCCGATCTTTTCCTTTACGCTTTTACAGCAATCCATTAACTTTTCATATGCTTTATTCATATATTGTTTTCTCCTAATTATCGTTTTTCAGTTTTTGCATAGCTTTTCTTGCTCTTGCTTCATCTGCTTTCCATGTTCTGGGGCAGCGCTGCTGCCCGCTGCGACATCTCTACTATTTTCCTGCGCTTCCACTCGATCAGAAATCGGTCTGCCGCCACAAACATAATGATGACAGCCTGGACAATATTGATAATCTCAATTGGAACATCACATGTTCTGTTCACCACATCTGCCCCAACGCTTATATATGCCACAAACAGCACGGCTAACGGCACATTTTTCGGATTATTCTGGGCCAGTACGGCAATCATAATCCCATTCCATCCGTGTCCCGGCAGGCCCAGATAGGAAAAACGCTTATACATCCCCAGCTGCTCTACCGCCCCGCCCATTCCCGTGATAAATCCTCCTGCCATAGAAGCCGTCAAAACCACCTTGGCTACATGGATCCCGGAAAACCTGGCAAACTTTGCATTCTCTCCCGTCATCCGCACCCCATATCCCCATGCGCTTTTATAAAGCGCCAGATAGCTAATGACGACTACGGCAACAGCAATAAACAGGCCCGTATGGATATTGGTTTTCGGGAATAAGGAAGACAGCCTTGCCGTCTTTTCATATTTTGCCGATGCATCAAAGCCTGCCGCCGGATCTTTCATGACATAATGCATCAGATAGGTCCCTATATGCAGGCATAGAAAATTGATCATCAGGGAAGATACTACCGTCATCGTATCAAATTTGATATACATAACCGCAGGAATCGCACAGATTACCGCCCCGGCCGCACCCGCCGCCAGAATACAAAGGGCAGGGTGGAACCCGGCCGCAATTCCTGTTTTCGTGGCTACCGCCGCACAGGCAATGCCTGTCAGGTAAAACGTCCCCTCCACTGCCAAGCTGATCTGCCCGCAGGAAAAAATGACGCAGACGGCCGTTCCTGTAAATACAAGGGGGATTGCCTTTTCCACCACGCTTCCCATCCTGTTAATGGAAGTAAACGGCCCTATCAAAAACCCAAGCAGCGCCTGCCAGGGCTGGTCGCTGACTGCCGCAATTAATACAAGAGCCAGCAGAAGGGCGATCCCCACGCCGACCAGGGTCCGTATCATCGTAAAATTCCGTTCGATCCCCTCCACATTTTTTTCTTTATGCCTCATGCTCAAATCACGGCACCTCCAATCTCTTCCCTGCTCTGCGTCCTGATGTTCAGCATATATTCGCCCAGAATCGTTTCATCAATCTGCGCCGCATCCGTAATATGCGCCACAATCTCCCCTCCATAAAATACCAATATCCGATCGCTGATTTGCATAATTTCAGCCAGATCTGCCGAGAAAAGCAGCACAGCCGTCCCTTGGTCCCGCAGGGCAATCAATTTTCTACGGATGAATTCGGTAGCCCCCACATCAATGCCCCTGGTGGGCTGGCTGGCAATCAGCAGGGAAGGGTTGGAAGCACATTCCCTGGCCGTAATCACTTTCTGCATATTTCCGCCCGACAGCGTCCTCATATAAGCGTTCCTTCCGTCACAGGCCACCTTGTAATCTTCAATTAGCCGATCCGCCTCTTCCGCAATCTTCTCTCTGTCCATCAGGCCCCTGCGGTTATATTCCTTTTTATAAAACCGATCCGAAATCATGTTTTCTTCAATCGAAACCGAAGTCGCCAGATCATACGTCATCCTGTCTTCCGAAATAAAAGATACCCCTTCCTCACGGATCTGCCGTATGCTCATCTTCTTCATATCTTTGCCGTTAACAGTAACAATCCCTTCCTGTATTTCTTCCAGCCCGGTCAGCATCCGCGCCAATTCGCTCTGCCCATTGCCTTCCACTCCGGCAATGCCCACGATTTCTCCCCGGCAGACATCAAAGGATACATCTTTTACCGCTTTTTTTCCGTACATGTTCGTAAAACCGAGATGATTGACACAAAGTATCTTTTCTCCCCTTTCCGCCGGCTTCTTTTCCATATCCATGGAAATATCACGCCCTACCATCATTTTCGAAATATCCTGCTCCGTAACATCCGCCACATCAGCCGCGCCCACTACACGGCCGTCCCGCAGCACGGTAATCCGATCGCAGATTTCCTTGACCTCATTCAGCTTATGGGATATAAAAACAATGGTAAATCCGTTTTTTCTCAGGTTTTTCAGCTGGATAAACAATTCCTCCGTTTCCTGGGGCGTCAGCACCGCCGTGGGTTCGTCCAGCAGCAGTATTCTGACACCCCGCAGCAGAATCTTCAATATTTCCACCCGCTGCTTATATCCGACCGATAAATCCATCACCCGTTTCTCAGGATTCACCTCCAGACCATATTTTTCAGCTATCTCCTTTGTCATACGAACCGCCTTGCGGTAGTCAAAAAACAGCCTTCCTTTTTTCGGTTCCGAACCAAGCACCATATTCTCCGCTACTGTAAGGGAGGGCACCAGCATAAAATGCTGATGCACCATTCCGATACCATAGTCCAGGGCTGCGAGGGGATCTGTAATATGCACCTCTTTTCCGTCAATCAAAATCCTCCCTTCTTCTGCCGTCTCCTGGCCAAAGAGAACTTTCATCAATGTGCTTTTCCCTGCGCCGTTTTCCCCCACCAGGCCATGGATCTCGCCCTTTCGGATACTGAACGTGATGTCCTTATTTGCCATAAATCCATTATCATAAATTTTCGTGATATGCTGCATGGAAAGAATCTCATCCGTCTTCTCCGCTATTTTTGCCATACATGTTTCTCCTCCATATCGTTCCCTGGTACCGTGCAATCAGTCGGCGCTGGCCCGCCTGAGCATTTCGGCATATTCTTCGTCGGATGCGCCGATCGTCGTGCTTACCACAATTTCACCGTCTATCACCTTCTGCGCTGCCTCTTCCAGCACTGCCTTTATTTCATCTGTCACAATCGCCTGATAATATTTATTATCGCAAAGATACATTCCGTTTTCCGCAAGCCCGTACCTAGTATGTTTCCCCAGTTCCAGAGTTCCTTCCGCATAAGCTTTGATCTGGTCATAGATAATGACCTGATAGTTTTTACAACAGGACGTCACGATATGCTCGGCCATCGCCTCATTATTGCCGGAAACCTCCGCCGCCAGATCCGTATCCACGCCGATCATATAAACCCCTTTTTGCAGGGCGGCATCCGCCACTCCAAGGCCGGCCGCTCCCATAACGGCATAGCTTATGTCCGCGCCCTGTTCAAAATGCGCCAATGCATGTTCTGCGGATGCCGCCAGATCGGTAAAACTTCCGCTATAGGAATAGAGTACCTCGATAGAAGGATCCACATATTTTACGCCGTCAATATAGCCGACAAGAAAATCATCAAGGGTTACACTGGGCGATGCCCCGATAAAACTCACCACCTTATCCTCATTAAATCCTTCGATCCCGCTGGTAGTCAGACATGCCGCCAGAACCCCTGCCAGAAAAGACCCTTCATTCTGCAGCCCTTCCACCGACACACAGTTGTCAAATTTGCCGGTCGAATAATCCAGCTCCGTATCAAATACCAGGAATTTCTGGTCCGGGTATTCCTCAACCGCTTCCGTAACCGGGTCCACCATCTGATAAAATCCAGTAATAATTAAATCCCACTCTCCCGATTCACATAAATCCATCACAGAGGAAGCATAAAGGGAAGTGTCGTTATTCAATTCCACGCATTTCGTCGTCATCCCAAAATCCTTTCCGGCGGATTCCACCGCTTCCCATATCGAATCCACCAATGGATCGTCCCCCAAAGCGCTGCTGGTAAGATAGCATATCTTTTTATTGCCTTCCTCTGCATCGGACACGCTTTCCGACGCGCTTTCCGATGTCCCGCATGCCGCCGCCATAACCATTAGTAATGCTAATAACAAACAAATCATTTTTTTCCATGTTCTCATTTTGTTTCCTCCCATAATTTTTCTCATTCATTATCCAGTATCGCCTTTTTTCCCAGCAGCTTTGTGCTGCGTTTGATAAAAAATTGTGTGAGATAGCCTCCAGCAATCGTACTGACTATCGTGCCTATGCCAATCGTTCCTCCCAGGCATATGCCTGCCAGCATCAGCAGGAAATCCGTCAGGATCTTCGCGTAACGGTACTGCCAGCGAGTATAACGGTAGACTACCATAATCGCTGCATCATAGGCGCTGATGCCGGCATTGACTGCTACATAAAACCCGGTTCCCATAGCCCCGAAGATCATGCCAAGAAAATACATTCCATAAATGCCTGCCGACGACTCGATGACTGCCAATCCCAGTATCCCCTTCCAGAAATCCACCGAAAGACCCGTAACCAGCATACTGACCACCGTCCCCACGTTAATTAAGTCTCTGGCAAAAATGGCCACTATGACCAGCAGGCACATACTGATTAGTATATCCGCCCGGCCCCTGGATATCCCCAGCGTATGGTGGACGCCGTCCACCATAGTTCCTATCGAGCCGGTTCCCAGCGCAGCCTGATAGACCAAAGCAGACCCCAGCCCCATGATGAACAGCCCCGCACAGATCAGAACCATATCTTTTAATAATTGCTTCATTTCAATCTTTATTTTCACCTTTCCTTCCTCTGACTGCTATGACCCAAAATATATTCGCCCAGAAACCGCATGCAAATTTCTGAAAAAAAAAGTAGCATACTCTCTACTCTTGTAGAGTCAGTATGCTACAACCTTTCACAGTCAGCTATTACCATTTAACACAACGTATTATCTGCACGTGCCTTATTCAGTTTGTTTATTTTGTTGCTTTTTTTTAAGTAAATTTACTTTTTATGCTATGATAATACCAAATGGCTCCCGGTTCGTCAAGCCTTTTTTATGAATTTCCACAATATGACAGTCCGGGCATCCTGCTCCTCTTTCCCCTATTGGTCATCCGAATGAAAAAATCGATAAATCCCTTCCGCGATATGCTCCGGTATCTCCGGCACTTCCATCAGTTTCTCCACATCCGCCTCTTTCATTTCCTCAATGGATTTAAAATGCCGCATCAGCGCCTTTCTCCTGGCGGGCCCCACTCCCGGTATATCATCCAGCACAGACTTCACCTGATTTTTCCCCCGCAGGGAGCGGTGGTATTCTATGGCGAAACGATGGGCTTCATCCTGCACCCTCGTAATCAGTTTAAATCCTTCCGAACTCCTGTCAATAGGAATCTCCCGGTTCTGGTAATAAAGCCCCCTCGTCCTGTGGTTATCATCCTTCACCATCCCGCATACGGGAATATCGATCCGCAATTCCTGCAGGACTTCCAGCGCGATATTAACCTGCCCTTTTCCACCGTCCATCAGAATCAGATCCGGGAACTTTGTAAAGCTTCCGAACTCCTTTTCCATCTCTTTCAGAGCCATCTCCTCCCGCTCTTCTATGCCATGCACGAATCTTCTCGTCAGCACTTCCTTCATGCAGGCATAATCGTCCGGCCCTGACACTGTCTTTATCTTAAACTTACGGTAATCGCTCCGCTTTGGCTTCCCCTTCTCATAAACCACCATCGACCCTACATTGGCAAATCCGCTGATATTGGAAATATCATACGCCTCCATCCGATGGATGCCTTCCACGCCGATCAGAGCCGCGATCTCCTTTACCGCGCCGATCGTGCGCCCCTCTTCCCGTTTGATCTTCTCCTTATCCTGACTCAGCACAAGCGCTGCATTTTTTGCCGCCAGCTCCACCAGCTTCTCTTTGCTCCCTTTTTTCGGCACGCGGATGTAGACCCGGCTCCCCTTCCTTGCCGACAGCCATTTTTCCAGCACTTCGATGTCCTCGATCTCTTCCTGGATCATCAGTTCCTTCGGAATAAACGGAGTCCCTGCGTAAAACTGTTTCACGAAATCGAGCAGCACCTGCTCCTTTTTATTTCCTGACACATGTGTCATATAAAAATGTTCCCGGCCGATCAGCTTCCCGTCCCTGATAAAAAATACCTGCACCACCGCGTCATTTTCGTCCAATGCCAAAGCGATAATATCTTTATCCTCCCCGCCGCTGTCGGTAATCTTCTGCTTCTGCGATACCTGCTTCACGCTATTGAATAAATCCCTATATTTGATTGCTTCTTCAAACTCTAAGTTTTCGGAAGCTTCTTTCATTTTCCGCTCTAGTTCTTTCAAAACGGGGCTGAAATTTCCGCTTAAAAAATCCAGGGCATGCCCCACTTCCTCCCTGTATTCCTCCTGGGAAATGGAACCCTGACAGGGCGCCATGCACTGTTTGATATGGTGGTTCAAACAGGGCCTGTCCTTCCCGGCCTCTTTCGGGAGATTCCTGTTGCATGTCCTGAGCATATAAAGCTTATTAATTAAATCAATCGTATCCTTCACAGCCGCCGCGCTCGTAAACGGGCCAAAATAACGGGACTTATCCTTTTTCATCTCCCGGGAAAGCATCACCCTCGGATACGCGTCCCCCAGCGTTACCTTGATATAAGGATAAGTCTTATCGTCCTTCAGCATCGTGTTATACCGGGGACTGTATTCCTTGATCAGATTATTTTCCAGAACAAGGGCCTCCAGCTCGGAATCCGTAATGATATATTCGAACCGGGCGATCTGCGTCACCATCTTATCGATCTGCGGCCCTCTTCCTATATTTTTCCGAAAATAGGATCTGACGCGGTTATGCAGATTAATCGCCTTGCCGACATAAATAATCGTATCGTTCCCGTCATGCATAATATACACGCCCGGCTTTGCCGGCAGCTTTTTCAATTCTTCGTTAAAATCAAACATATCCGCGTTACTCCGTTATACCGTCACATTCAAAAGCTTCCCGGCGTGTTGGAAAAACGTCCGAGCGCTCCATTCCCGGCTTCTGCCCGCTTCCGCTCTTCCTCCGTTGCCCCGGCATCTTTTCTGCCGTCGATTTCCACGCTTTCTTTTTCTCCGCCTTCCGCTGCAACATCCTCCTTTTTCCCAGGCAGGTCTCTGCCTTGCGGTCCTCCGCCTTGCAGATCTCTGCCTTGCAGTTCTCCGTCTTGCCGATCTCTGCCTTGCGGTTCTTCGCCTTCCAGATTCCTTTCTTGCAGATCCTCTCCTTGCACATCCCCGCCCTGCGGTTCTCCGTCTTTCTCGGCCGGAAGCGCTGCATCGGTTTTCTTTTCTATCTCATTCTCTTCCTTCTCATTCTCTTCCGGCTCAGGAAGCCCCTTCTCCTCACGGAATATTTTCATAAATTCTTTTCCAGTGATCGTTTCTTTTTCAATCAAATGGGCCGCCAGCTTATCCATCAATTCCCTGTTCTCGGACAGAAGCTGTTTTGCCTCCTCATAGCATCCTTTCAGAAGGTTCATGACCTCTGTATCCACGTCCGCCGCCGTTACGTCGCTGCAGTTCAGCCGGGAGCCTCCTCCCAGATACTCATTCTCGATCGTAGCCAGCCCCATCAGGCCGAATCGGTCGCTCATGCCGAAACGCGTCACCATATTCTTGGCAATATTCGTTGCTTTCTCAATATCGTTAGCCGCGCCGGTCGTCACCGTATCGAAAACGATCTCTTCCGCCGCCCGGCCTCCCAGATAGCCTACGAGCATATCATGGAGTTCTGCCTTCGTATTCAAATATTTTTCTTCCTCCGGCACTTGCATCACATAGCCCAAAGCCCCCATCGTCCTCGGAACGATCGTGATCTTCTGCACCGGCTCTGAATTTTTCTGCAAAGCGCTGAGCAGGGCATGCCCCACTTCATGGTAAGATACGATCTTCCGCTCCTCCTTGCTCATAATCCGGTCTTTCTTTTCCTTGCCTACCAATACCTGTTCCACCGCCTCGAACAGATCCTGCTGGCAGACATAATTTCTCCCCTTCTGCACCGCATTAATCGCCGCTTCGTTGATCATATTAGCCAGATCCGAGCCGACCGCCCCGCTGGTTGCCAGCGCTATCGCATCCAGATCCACGCTTTCATCCATCAAGACATCTTTGGCATGCACCTTAAGGATCTCCGATCTCCCTTTCAAATCCGGCTTATCCACAATAATCCTGCGGTCAAAACGTCCCGGGCGAAGGAGCGCCTTATCCAGAATCTCCGGCCGGTTTGTAGCGCCCAGGATCAAAACCCCCTTGGAAGTATCGAAGCCATCCATTTCGGACAAAAGCTGGTTCAACGTCTGTTCCCTCTCCTCGTTTCCTCCCCCAAACTTGCTGTCGCGGCTCCGCCCGATAGCATCAATCTCATCAATAAATACAATACAAGGCGCATTCTTCGTCGCTTCCTTAAACAAATCCCTTACCCGGGAAGCACCGACGCCTACATACATTTCAATAAAATCCGAACCTGTCAGCGAGAAAAACGGCACATGCGCCTCTCCTGCCACCGCCTTTGCCAGCAATGTCTTGCCCGTTCCGGGAGGTCCTACCAGCAACGCGCCTTTTGGCAGTTTCGCGCCGATTTTCGCATATCTTCCCGGATTGTGGAGAAAGTCAACGACCTCCTGCAGGGATTCCTTCGCTTCGTCCTCCCCTGCCACATCTTTAAAGCTTACTCCCGTCTCTTTTTCCACATATACTTTCGCGTTGCTCTTCCCGATGCCCATGACACCGCCGCCGCTCTTCGCCATACGCCGGAATAAAAGACTTAAAATAAGCCATAAAAGAAGCATCGGAGCTATATAAGTGAGAATAATCGAAAGAATCATTCCTGAACTGTCAGGGACTACCCCTTTCACATCCACATCATTTTCCAGAAGACGCTGGGTCAGGCTTTCGTCCTGGATCTTCCCCGTGTAGTAAGTAACCGTCACGCCATACCCATACAGTCCATGGGCGCTTTCCTGCTTTTTCGGTTTGATGGAAATACGGTCCGACTCAATCTGCACGCTGTCTATTTCGCCGTTTTCTACCATCTCGATAAATTCGTTATAAGTGATCTCCCTTTCCGTGTTGCCTGTCATGGCTTTCATAAAATAGCTCATGCAGAAAAGCGTGATCAGGGAAGCGACAAGCAGCAGCAGGATGCTCTGCTTCTTCGGATTCTCCCCATTGCCGCCCGGCCCTTTATTCCCGTTATTATTTTGATTCCCTCCACGATTGCCGTTGTTATAACCGCCCCCATCGTATTGGTTTAAATTATTATTATCCATAATGACTCCTACGTATCTTTTTTTCATCCTTTCAGTCGCTTATTCCATTATAGGGACTGGGTTTTGATAAATCAATAAGATATTTATGAAAATATTTTTCCATGTATAAAAGATTTCTAAATTTTTTTTATGGAAACTCTGGATTTTTAAGCCTTACTCATTGTATAATACATAAGTTGTTTTATTTTTCAGCATCTGAACAGGGGGAGAAGAAAAATGCCAGTCAAATACGTATTTGTAACGGGCGGGGTTGTTTCCGGTCTCGGAAAAGGAATTACCGCCGCATCTCTTGGAAGATTATTAAAAGCCCGGGGCTATAAAGTAACCATGCAGAAATTCGATCCATATATCAATATCGATCCCGGAACCATGAACCCGATACAGCACGGCGAAGTTTTTGTCACCGACGACGGAACGGAAACCGATCTGGATCTTGGGCATTACGAAAGATTTATTGATGAAAACCTTGGCATCAACTCTAACGTCACCACCGGCAAAATTTATTGGTCCGTCCTGCAAAAAGAACGCCGGGGCGACTACGGCGGCGGAACGGTCCAGGTAATCCCCCATATCACGAACGAAATCAAAAGCCGATTTTACCGAAACTATACAGATCCTGACATGAGAATCGCCATTATCGAAGTCGGAGGCACGGTCGGAGATATCGAAAGCCAGCCCTTCCTGGAAGCCATCCGCCAGTTCCAGCATGAAGCCGGGCGGGAAAATGTCATTTTGATCCATGTCACCCTGATCCCTTACCTGAAGGCTTCCCAGGAAATGAAAACCAAGCCGACCCAGGCCAGCGTCAAGGAACTGCAGGGCATGGGCATCCGACCCGACATTATTGTCTGCCGGAGCGAATATCCTTTGGATCAGGGTATCAAAGATAAAATCGCGCTGTTCTGCAATGTGCCAAGCGACCACGTATTGCAGAACCTTGATGTAGAATACCTTTACGAAGCTCCCTTAGCGATGGAGAAAGAGCGCCTGGCACACGTTGCCTGTGAATGTCTCCATCTCCCCTGCCCGGAGCCGGATCTTACGGACTGGATTTCCATGGTGGAGGCGCTGCGCTCCCCTTCCGGGGAAGTCACGGTCGCCCTTGTCGGCAAATATATCCAGCTGCACGATGCCTACATCAGCGTAGTGGAAGCGCTGAAGCACGGCGGCATTTCCAACCGCGTCACCGTCAATATCCAATGGGTGGACTCGGAAACCGTCACTGCCGATAATGCGGAAGAAATCCTGCACCATGCAGACGGCATCCTCGTCCCCGGCGGTTTCGGCGACAGGGGCATAGACGGCAAAATCCAGGCCATTTCCTATGCCCGGACCCATAAGATCCCGTTCCTCGGGCTTTGCCTCGGCATGCAGCTTTCCATCGTTGAGTATGCACGGAATGTCATCGGTTATCACGATGCCCACAGCGTAGAGCTGAATCCCCATACCACCCACCCGGTCATCGCCCTCATGCCCGACCAGAACGGCGTGGAAGACATCGGAGGCACTTTGCGCCTCGGTTCCTGCCCCTGTGTATTGGACAAAACCTCCAAAGCCTATGCTTTATACGGGGAGGAAACGATCTGCGAACGACACAGGCATCGTTATGAAGTCAATAACGATTACCGGGCGGTACTGATTGAAAACGGCATGAAGTTATCCGGCCTTTCCCCCGACGGACGCATTGTTGAAATATGCGAAATACCGGATCACCCCTTCTTTGTCGCCACCCAGGCCCACCCGGAGCTGAAATCAAGGCCAAACAGGCCGCACCCCTTATTCAAGGGTTTTATTGCGGCGGCCAAAAAGAAACATGAGGATTAGCATCATATGAATTCAGGATTTGACAACGACACTTACTTAAAATTACAATCGGAACATATTAGAAAAAGAATTGCCCAATTCGGGAATAAACTATATTTGGAGTTCGGGGGAAAGCTGTTTGACGATTACCATGCTTCCCGCGTCCTTCCCGGTTTCCAGCCGGACAGCAAACTGAAAATGCTTCTCCAGCTCAAGGAGCAGGCAGAAATTATTATCGCCATCAGCGCCGATGCGATCGAGAAAAATAAAATGCGGGGAGATCTCGGCATCACCTATGACATGGACGTGCTTCGTTTGATTGATGCGTTCCGTTCCATGGATTTATACGTGGGAAGCGTAGTGATTACCCAATACTCCGGCCAGTCGGCCGCCGACCATTTCCGCAAGCGCCTGTCGCTTCTTGGAATTCGGTCTTACCTACATTATATCATCGAAGGCTATCCCAGCAATATCGCCCACATTGTCAGCGATGAAGGCTATGGAAAAAACGATTATATTGAGACAAGCAAACCATTGGTAATTATCACCGCCCCCGGCCCTGGGAGCGGAAAGATGGCGACCTGCCTTTCCCAGCTGTACCATGAACACAAAAGGGGCATTACGGCTGGCTATGCCAAATTCGAGACTTTTCCGATCTGGAACCTGCCTTTGCGCCATCCGGTCAACATCGCCTATGAAGCGGCCACTGCGGACTTAAACGATGTCAATATGATCGACCCTTTCCATTTGGAAGCCTACGGGGAAACCGCTGTAAACTATAACAGGGATATCGAAATATTCCCCGTCCTGAACGCCATATTCGAACAGATTCTGGGCAACAGCCCTTATAAGTCCCCTACGGACATGGGCGTAAATATGGCGGGAAAATGCATCATCGACGATGAAATATGCCGGGAAGCATCCAAACAGGAAATCATACGCCGGTATTACCAGGCATTGTACGACCAGAAAAAAGACGTAATAGGTTCCAAAGAAACCGTATATAAACTGGAACTTCTGATGCAGCAGGCTTCCATTACGGCAGAAGACCGCAAGGTCATCCCTGCCGCCATGATGCGCCAGGAAAATACGGGCCATCCCGCAGCGGCAATCCAGCTGCCGGACGGGCAGATCATCACCGGAAGAACTTCCGACCTTCTCGGAGCTTCTGCCGCCGTCCTGCTCAACGCCCTGAAAACACTTGGCGGCATCGACCATGACCGCCATCTCGTATCAAGGTCGGCTATCGAACCTATCCAGACATTAAAAACCAGCTATCTTGGCAGCCGCAACCCGCGGCTCCATACGGATGAAATATTGATCGCCCTCTCGATCAGCGCTGCCGCCGACGATGCTGCCAAACTGGCCCTAAGCCAGCTTCCGAAGCTTAAGGGCTGCGAAGTCCACTCCACAGTTATCCTTTCTTCCGTGGATGAGAAGACCTTCCGGCGGCTCGGCATGCACTTGACGAGCGAACCGGCTTATGAGACGAATTCGATGTTTCATTGAGCTAATGCTCATGCAGACAATTCGCAGAACGATAAAATTGAGAGGAACAGAACCTATTCTGCTCCTCTCAATCCACTTTGTGACTCACTGTTATCCATCGCTGACACCATCGACTCCAAATACCAAATCAGAATTCCCACATAAGGAGTCTTAGGATTGGTTTCTGCTTGAAAGCCTTTTAAAATGCCAGAACAATAGGCCGCCAAATCATCAGCCGGCACCAGCCCCATCTCATCAATCAAACTTTCCAACGCCGCTTTTCGCTCTGTTATTAACGGCGAGGAAGGACAATTCAAATTCAACGTATGTATTAAATCAAACCGAACATCCGGATCCGCCGCATCAATCTTCCCATCTAACGTATATGTAATCGATGTTAGCGTTTCTGGTCTGCACGGATTTACTTTCCTGAATTCAGCATTTTCTTTATGCCCATCGCATGTCAGATCGGATATTGTCCGGCTTCCGTGCGGCCCTCTGTTCCCATGACATACAGCGACAAAATTATGATAATCAAGCCCTTGCCCTATATTTCTCCCATCACCAGGGCTACGCGCCACCATATGTTCCACAATAATTGGTGTTATTACAGGATCCACATCCTGACGCGGAATCCGGTTCGCTTCTCTTTTGAATTGCTATCATTTCTGTCCTCCGCGTATACGTTCCAGCTTTAGTTTCACACGGCATCCGGCCACCTCCGGGTCATGGTAATCCCGCAATTGATCAATTTGATCCAATATCTGTTCTGCCGATTTGAATTCTTTCTTTTCCAGCAAGCCATAAAAACTCTTGAACAATTTTGAAACTTCCGGCGGCCGCTCCGTCACTCCCATTATCTCATTTAAAACAGCATTGGCCTCCTTGCCATAAACCTGGCTGCCTGCATTCATAAGCTGATAGTCTTTTAGAATAATCAAATTCTCGCTCTTCACCGACTGGATCACCGCCGGTGCATGTGTCGTGACAATAAACTGCACTTTAGGAAAAATATTTGTCAAGTCATGGATAACACGCTGCTGCCAGGCCGGATGCAGATGCAGATCCACTTCATCAAGCAAAACAATTCCATCCGTTTCCGATAATACACGCTCCGACAGCTGCGGATTCAAGACAGCCATTCGATAAGCAATATCTGCAATAAGGCTGATCGTCCCTTTATATCCATCGCTCAACTGATTCAGCGGAATTTTTACCTTTCCTTCCTTTTCGTCCTGGTAAATAATAACAATTTCCGATGTATCCGAATCCAATTTCACTTTTACATCTGTAATGCCTGTCATGAGTGCAAAGCAACGTTCCATCGCACCCCTGACGGCAGAAAATTCAGGGCTGGGATTTTTCTCCTCCCGATCATGCCTCGCCATCTTTCCAAACCAATTCATCATCAGCTTTACGTTTGCCGTTCCGTCTAAACAATCAATGTACCCATTGGTTCTCGTATTTTTCTTAAAAGTATCATTTTTCTTTTCCCGGTGGTAATCCCACATACGGCCGGTTCCATAATATGCTATAATCGGAAGAATAAGGGATGCGTCCCCATTCATCAATTTTTGCCGATAGGTTCCTGAAATGTCGGTCATTTCTCTTGCATCCACTACTGTCGTTTTTCCGTTTTCACCGTTTAACGCCCGCATCCACGGAATCTCTTTCCCATCGATATTTCCATATGCAAACACCTCAACGGGATATTGCGGCTGTACGTCAATCACGCTTCCCATAGAATAATATTTATTATGCGCATCGTTTTTGTCTATCTTTCTCAATCGAATCCCATCAAAGGAATACAATAAAGTCCCTGCGGCAACAGCCGCTGCTTCCAAAACCGTTGTTTTGCCAGCTCCATTTGCCCCAACAATTACCGTCAGCCGATCATGGAATTCCACCTCTAACCTCTCAAAGCACCTGAAATTATGCAATACCAATTGTTTCAAATTCACCCCATACACCTCCAATCGCTTTCCATTTCCCTACAACTTCTTCAAAAAATGCCCGTCCACATTCACGCCCTCGTTCACGACGATAAATGCCTTCGGATCATACTTCCTGATAATATGCTTCAATCTGCCGACCTCATATTTGGACACTACCATATAAAGCACTTCCGTATTCTCGTCGGTATACGCGCCAAGCCCCTTCCATGTAGTGATCCCGCGCTCCAGCTTCTGAAAGATTTCCTGCTCCATCTCCGTACAAGCGTTCTTGGTAATAATATTTACCTCCACATTGATATTCTGGGAATGCACCTTGTCCACCGCAAAAGCGCTGACCGATGCATAAATCAGGGAATAAATCACCGTCTGCACATCGAACAGGAAAAGGCATACCGAATACAAGGCAATATTCACGATCAGATTGACTTTCCCTACGCTGAAATCCTTCTTCCAGCGGATCAGCAATATGCCCAGCACGTCTGTGCCGCCGTCAGAGCTTCCCATCTTCAAGGAAATACCGATCCCGGACCCGCATAAAATACCGCCGATCAGGCACGATGCCAGTAAGTCTTCCATCACCGGCGTCTTTGGAACCGTTATGATAAACAGGAAGAACGACATTGCCGTCACGCATACCAATGTTTTTGTGAAAAAAATCTTTCCCAGTTTTTTCATTGCTATAATAAACAGCGGAATATTGAAAATATAGTAAATCAAGCCCGCAATATCAAAGCTTTCCAGCGGAAGCCCCGCATATCGGATCAGCAAAGTACGGATGACCTGGCAGATCCCCATCATTCCGCCGGTGTACAGTCCGTGCGGAACCACAAACAAATTCATCCCTACAGCATAAAGAGCCGTCCCGGCCACCGCGCCGACCAGCCTCCTCGTTTCATAAATCACAAGCCCCCGTTCCAGCTTCGGAATCTTATTCATCCAATTTCCTCCCTCACAATACGTCTTGGACAACGCTCTCGTTTCTATACATTTGCAAGTGTACTTATATTTGCGAATATATTTTATCCATTTGCACAAACTATATGAATCATTCGCAATAAAACCATAACCAATATTATACCAAAAAAGGAGGTAATGCAACATGAAAAATAACGATAAAGACATGCTAAACGATGCTTTGGCCAGGAATACTCTCGATGATATTCCCACGCCAAAAAGCGATGCCAAAGAAATCGTCGGCCTCGTAAAAAGCAGCGGCCGCGTAACCGGCTATCAGCTGTCTGACGGCTCCACCGTTTCCAAGCAGGAAGGGGTTGATCTGGCAAAAGAAGGGGAAATCAAAGGAGTCGGCATCGCCCACCGTAAAGATACGGAATATTTAAAATCGCTGCCCGACGGCACAGAAAACAACAATTTGAATAACCTTCCTTCCATATCCGGCTGACATTCTATGTCAGCCCTAATATTTTCTGTCAGCCATGGCATCCCGCGTTGGCCGCTTCTTTTCCCATAAATTCCCTTTCCTGCATATATTAATAAAAAATATTGCCATTGAAAAGGATTGCGACTATGTACCAATTTACCCCACGATTGACCTTCGTTCGGATCTTAGACAAAAACAGTCCGGCCGCTATGGCATGGGTTACAGGCAAAGGCGCATACTCCGAACTGAGCGGCCTTGTCAAGTTTTACCGTACCCCTTATGAAGGCGTCCTTGTAGAAGCGGAAATATTCGGGCTTCCCAATATTTCCACGCAGGATTCTTCCGATTTTTATGCCATGCACATCCACCAAAACGGCGACTGCTCCGGTTCTTTTGAAAAAACCGGCGGCCATTTTAACCCTTCCAACGCTTTCCACCCGGAACATGCCGGCGACATGATTCCCTTGCTCGGAAACCAGGGTTATGCCTGGACGGCCTTTTACGACAAGCGTTTCACCATCGAAGATATCATAGGAAAATCCGTCATCATCCATTCCCAGAGGGACGATTTCACCACCCAGCCAGCCGGAGATTCCGGAGAAAAAATCGGGTGCGGCGTTATACGCAGGGAGGAGTAAACTCCTCCCGGAGGAATAAATTCCTCCCGGAAGAGTAATCTTCTTAATTTTGTTTTTACAGAAATAACAGCAGCGGTGTTTGCCTCTGCTGTTATTTCTATTTTTTTGATAATATTCTTTTCTTCCATCCATATCTTATTCCATTCCATCTATGTGGAAATGCACTGGTTCCGTCTGTTCATCCAGCGCTTTTATTTCATATTCCGGCAGTTCATCCAGAAGTTCATCCAGGCAGTCCCCTGTCGCGCAGATCACATCGTGGGCCAACATTACTACGCTTTGCCTTCCCAAGGTGGATTCTTTCGCATTGAGAATCAGCTGCTTCGGATCCGGGTCATGGACTGCATCTTCCAGGCTGGCGTTCCAGTCGTAATAAATGAACCCCATTTCCGTCATTTTTTCCGCAATGTCCTTGCACACATGCTTATTATAAGCATTCACGCTCCCTCCAGGAAAACGGAACAACTTTGCCTCCACTCCCGTTGCTTCCCTGATCACCTCATACGCTTTTTCAAAATCCTGGATATAACTGTCCACACTTGCATATATTTTTTCATAATCATGGCTGTAACAGTGGATTCCTATCGTATGGCCCTCTTCTACAATCCTTCTGGCCATGTCGGGATCCCTTTCCACATTTTCTCCCACCAGAAAAAAAGTAGCCTTTATATTTCTCTCCTTTAACACCGTCAGCACCTTGTCCGTACGCTCCCTATAAGGCCCGTCGTCAAAGGTAAGATACATGGTTTTGGGGTGAAAATAAAGATCAATGCCCCGGGCGATGCCGTCCGCGACCTGCTGCTGGTATTCAACTGTCACCAGCTTCTCCCGCTCTCCCTGATTGGATAAAAAACCAGTCTCGATCAGGCAGGACGGCATGGAAGTTTCCCTTGTGACATAGAATTCGGAATCCTCCCTCAGCTCCCTGGCAGCTGCCCCCGTACTTTTTAACGTTTCCTGATGAACCAGTCGGGCCAGCCTTTCATTATCCGCCCCAGCTGCACTGCCATCGGCTGAACTGCCGTCGGCTGCATTGCCGTCATACCAAACCTCAATCCCTTCCGCGCTTTCATCTTCATAAGCATTCTGGTGAATGCTCACATATAGATCCGCCCCCCAGGCATTGGCATTCTGCACACGTTCCTCCTTCGCTATATAAGTATCGTCCTCCCTCGCCAGAACTGCCTGATATCCCATTCCGTCCAGTTTATCCTTTACCATTCCGGCAATCGCCAGATTAATATCCTTCTCCTGTATGCCGTCTTTTTCACATCCTTCATCTTCCCCGCCATGTCCGGGATCGATTACCACGACCGGCACGCCTGGTTCCTTTTCTATATCTTTTGCAAAAAGTATCCCCTCAGGGACAGCCAGGTTCCCGGATATCGTTTCTGCCGCGTTTTTTAACTCTGCTTTCCAGTTTTCCTCCGCCCCCGCCTCCGGGTTTTCGGGAGCCGCCAGAACGTGTACTGCCAGAGCCATCGATGCTCCCGCTGCCGCCGCTGCCATAAACAACACACAGGCAATCCTTACCCTCCTCTTTCTGCGCGCCTCCCGCCTCTTCATTTGTTCATACGATACTCTTTTGTACATATTCTGACGCTCCTCCCGCCCGGAAAAACACCCTTGCATCATCCGCTTATCACTGTTGACAATAAGTAGATTACACAAGGGCTGCATCAAAATATCATCATAGTTGTATCATACTTGCATCATTTTGAAATTTTTAAAAATAATTCATTGATCCCCTCATAAAACCCGATAGTTACTATCGTGCTGCCCCCTCCAGCGCCGGAAAAAGTATATTTTTTAAAATAGGGCGTCGTCTCCAGCAGCGGATTTGCTGATTCATAAGGCTGCGGCGCGCTGATTCCCATATAGGCGCTCCACTTTTCCATCATCCCGTCCGGGTCGATCTCTTCCCACGTAAGGGGAGTCCTCACATAAAACTCATAGATTTTTCCGCTGTCCGCGTCAATATATGCATCGATCAGCCGGTTATCCTTATTCGCATTTTTTTGGCTGTTGGACAGGCTCAGCTTCCAGACTGCCACATTATTTCTTGGCTCCAGCACGTCAATCGCCGAATAGAGAACCGCGTCATACGATCCCTTTTCTATTTCTTTCACGCTTTCCGGCAGAATCCCAAGATCCGCCAGTATTCCCAGGCTCTCGTTGCACGTCCCGTATATTTCCTCATCCGTAATTTCTTCCCCGGAAGGTCCCCTGTGATTGACCACAAACGCATACGTTCCTTCCAACCCTTGGTATTCCGCCTCCGATGCCTCCCGCGTCCACTCGTTCTGCTCGCTCCCCGGCAGCGTCTGGCTGTTTAAGCATTGGGAGAGGATATACAGCTTCTCGTTGCCATCGAGCGAATACCGGTATCCCTCTCCTCCCGTCTCTATTTCTTTGAAATGCGTCTCGTTCAATATTTCTTTATCCTTGTAACCCGCCAGCGCCTCCGGCCCCCAGACGGAAGCGGCGATCACCAGCACGGTAAATACAAGGAAAAAAACAGCAACTCTATCCTTTGGTATTCCCCTGCCGATCCAGCTGAATAGTTTATCCTTCATTCGCGTCATATGCCCCTCCTCTCTCCGGATACGGCAGTACAAAGCCGACGCATGTGCCTTTTCCCGGCTCGCTTTTTATCTCCAGCGCACTGTTGTGAAGCTGCAATATTTCCGCACAAAGGGCAAGCCCCAGTCCTGCCCCGTTTTTGCTTCTCGCCCGGGATTTATCCACCATATAGAATGCTTTTACCACATTCCTCTGCTCCTCCTCGGGAATTCCCACTCCATAATCCCTGATGGAAAACCGGTATCCCCCCTCTTCCCGACATCCGCCAATCACTACCAGCCCCTTCGGTTCCGAAGCTTTACAAGCATTATCAATCAGATTGATTAAAACGGTTTTGATCAGATCCGCCTCTGCCCACACCGTTCCATTTTCATACTGGTATTCTAACTGCTGCCCGCCGCCCGCAAACATATCCTTCAGATACAAGAATATGGACTCTGCGGAAATTTTCTGGAATTCCGCCTCCTCCCTTTTCGTAACAATAATATCCAACAGCCGGAATGCCATCTTTTCCAGCCTCTTTCCTTCCGTATAAATATAGTTGGCAGACATAAAACTTTTTTCTTCGTCCAGCTTATGGGAACGCAGCATGTCCGCATAACCTATAATCGCCGTCAGCGGAGTCTTCAGTTCATGTGCGAAAGCCGCCACAAAATTTTCCCGGTCCTGGATCTCCTCCTCCAGCCTGGCCATATTCTCCTCCAAAGCATTCGCCATATCATTAAAATCCTTCGTCAGCTGCCCAAGCTCATCGTTGCTTATCTGCCTCGCCCTATAATCATAATCCCCTGCCGCCATTCTTTTCGTTCCTCTTGTCAGCAGGCGGATCGGCTTTGTCAGCCAGGATGCGATCAGATGCATGATCACCGTTCCCGCCACCAGCATCAGCACCGTCACGCGGCGGTAGACGGAAAACCCCAGTTCCCGTTCCCTGAACACATCCGAAATATCCCGCATCGTTTCCAGATACAGAAGCCTGTCCAACGTATTCAATACCATGCCGGTATGCACATAATGTCCCCCCGCTGTTCGGATGATCCGGTAAGTCTTCGTCTTTTCATCCGTCTCTTCCAGAAGAACGCCATCCGCATCAAAACCATCGCTCGCATACAGAACATTTTTCTCTTCGTCGGATATCCTGAGGAGGCGGCTCGTGCTGTTTCCCCCCTTTTCCAAGTTGGAGGCGATCTCTTCTATGGTGTGATCCTGCAAAACATCATATTTTACAGGCACATTGAGGGCCGCCGTTTCAAAAGCAAAGCTCAGGATGCTGCTATCGTCCAAGGCTTGGCCCACTTCCCTTGCCAGAGAGGTTTCAAATACATAATTCACAAAATAAAATCCGCTGAATCCCAGTGCAATCGCTAAAACAATAATGGTCCACAACAGCAGTTTGAATGAAAACTTCATTACTACACCTCTAAACGGTATCCCACTTTATACACCGCTACCAGATTATGTTCCCACCCCAGCTTCTTTCTGAGGCGCTGTACATGAAGATCCAGAGTCCGGCTGTCCGCAAAATACTCGCCCTCCCAGACCTTCTCATACAAATTTTCCCTGAACAAAGCCACATTTTTATTTTGTATAAATAAAAGCAACAGCCCGAATTCCTTATTCGTCAAAACCACCGGTTTCCCGCCTTTCGTCACCCTGCGGGCTTCCACATCCACAACCACGTCCCCCGCCGTCAGAATCTGCTCCGTTTTATGATATCGGCGCAGCACGGCTTCCACCCGGGCAACCAGTTCCACCACATCGAAGGGCTTCACCAAATAATCATCGGCCCCCAGCTTCAGCCCCTTTACCCTGTCCTTCACCTCATGTTTCGCGGTAATAAAAATAACAGGGATTTTCAATGGCCGGATATATTCCATGATATCATAGCCGTCCGCCCCGGGAAGCATGATATCCAGAAGAACCAGGTCAAAATCCTCCTCTTCGATCAGGCTGATCGCTTTCAGTCCGTCCTGCACGGAAACGCAATGATATCCTGCCGAAGAAAGGTTCAAATCAATTAAGTCGCAAATCGGTTTTTCATCGTCTACAATAAGTATTTTTATCATTTTTCTGATTTCCACCCCCAGTATGCCCTCGCTTTTTCCACGACCTCTTCCATCGTATCCTCGTCGCCGCAATGATAGCTGCCCTTGATCTCCGTATCGGCCGAAAAACCGCCGGTTCTTTGGTAGTAAACGGCGTAATCGCTTTTCACGATCAATTCATGCCCGCTCCCTTCATAGCTGTACCTTGCCAGCACCACGATATCCTTCATCCCGTCCCCGTCAATATCCCTGCAGCTGATCCCCTTCAGCGCATAAAGATTATCGTACTCCCCCATAGGCTGAAGGCTCGATACAATATACCCCTGTTCGTTTACGAGGTAAATCATAAAAACGCCGTATTCCGCTATGCTGTAGACTCCCGGCACCACCTGGAGCCTTCCCAGCTTTTCAAAGTTCCTGAAATAGCATTGTTCCGAAATAATCTCCAATCCCGCCCTTTGCAGCTCGTCCAACGTCGCCGCCGTATACAAAAATTCCGTGGAATTGCCGTCCCTTACAAAAGAAGCGATCAAATCGATGCTTTTATTCATGCTGAAGCGGTTGATCTTATCCGAAATCCGATAATCCCTGTAGAACTTCGTCCCCTCCTCGTTCTGGAAAAGAACATCCCCCACCTTATACGTTTTTCCGGCATAACTCCCTTCCTTGCTGGCGCAGGACGTGATCAGCACAATATCCATCCGTCCGTCCCCGTTCACATCCTGGAAGGAAACCGCAGAAATCCCCTTGTTGGGCTGCTCCATCCGCCCCCTGTTCTGCCCGTTTGTTTCCAGCTGGTCCGTTCGATAAAGAATCTCTCCGTCCGCCGCTACAAAAAACAAAAGCAGGCGGTCATAATCCTCATCCATGGCGGGAACAAAAAAAGCATCCCCATAACCCGCCATCTCGATAGGGAATATTTGGTCTTCCATCACGCAAAAACCGCAATCCGCAATATCGCTCTGGTATTCCACCTTCCCGAAGCGCCGATGATACTCGCTGTATTTCTCCGCTTCTTCTGTATCGGAAGGCACTCCCTGCACCGATTCTTTTCCTGCCTCCGATGCGCCCCCGGCTCCCCCTCCGGCTTTAGCGGCTCCATAAGCAATGCCCGCATCGGGCAAAAATACGAAAGCTGCCCATACCGCCGCAACGGTGTATTTCAACCAATATATACCCTTTATCCGCTTCCACAAACTGTCTTTCCTGCTATGATTATGATTCATATCATTCCTATCTTTATATTTCATTCCCAGCACCGTCACCATCTGCTTGTGCCTGTGTATGCCCCTTGCCTTAAGAGTATCTTTTCGTTTCATTATACGTAACAATTTTTCAAATAGCAACACATCATTTCTGAAAGTTCAAGATTAAAGTCATCCATCCGGCGCAGGCCATAAAATCTTCAAAGAATAAACTTTCATCTTTTTACACAAACTAATTTTTATACTTATGATAGTAAGAAAAAGAAAGAAAGGAAGAAATGACTATGAAGAGCAATGCAAGCAACAATATAAAAAAAGAAAGCAATTCAGTCAAACTGCCGGAAGAGATCCATACGACTCCGGGCGGCCAGCAGCCAGCAGATTTGAAAAATAATGCCAAAGATATTATTCCCGACGAGGTTCCCCGCAAAGACGGACCAGGCGGTGAAGGCAAATAGCAGGATATCCAAAAAAATCTAAAACCACCGGTTTATGATATACCGGTGGTTTGTTCATACCAATCCCAACGTCTTAAAAACTGCCCATACATAGGGAGCCCCGAAGCACCCGAGGCTCTTCGGCCCGGTCACTTTATGCTCCCCGTCCTGTTGTATTTTCTGGTATGCCTGTTCAAAAGCAGCCCGGGTAATCGACTTCTTCTTCCTGTCCGAAAAAAACTCTCCTCCTTTTACCGTATAAGTAAAAGGCAGGCCCTTTGCCGTATAAAACGTCTCGCCCTGGCGAACCGTAATAGCATCCCACAGTTCGTCCTTTGTGACGGCTCCCTGCCAGTCTGTTTCCGTTTTTCTCCTCTTCTGTGTCCCCCCTTAGCCAACGATATTTTTCCATTCTCCATGAGTTCTCCTCCCTATACCCTTTTTCAGTGCGAGAGGCCGCTCATTCACTTAGGGTATAAACAGATTCGTGTTGTATCCATCATAATCGATAGGAAGCATAAAATCAACCTATTTCTAAAAGCTAAAAAGATACCCGCCGGATTAACGGATATCTTTTTGCCTTTTATTATGTAATATTGTTCTATTTTTTCTTCTTATCTGCCTTGCCTGAAAGCTGTTTCAGAAAAGCTGCCTTCCCCAGATCACCTTCCGCCTTAAGCCTGCCGATCAGATATGCCTTAACCGGATCGATCTTGCCGTTGGCAAGCCCCATGACTGTATCTGCATTGGCCGTAACCAGAATATCGCGGTCATGGTATTCGTAAGGTTCTACATTCACCTTGCCGTCTTTGATCTCCACATAGAAAGCGCCTTCGCCTTCCCCCGTCACATTAAACTGAAACGCCACATGGTCTGTAATATGGCTGGCATCCGCATCCGCATACGCGGCCTTCACGCCCGCCACTATTTCTTCGTAAGTCATTGGTTCCTCCTCTCTGTTATATATGGTTTCATATCTTTACCTCTAGTATACTATCTTGGTTTTATGATTTCAAGGATAATCCGCAAAAGAGGAAGAACCCTGATTGTACCGCTCACGCTTTCACGGAACCGCCTTCTTTCTGCAACGGGCTGTTTCTATTCTTTTCCCTCTTGCTCCAGCCTCCGTACCAATTCCATCACACGGCCTGCACAGCTCCTGATATCATTTTCCGAAAGCATGCCCTGTCCATATGCCTCACGAATATTCCTGTCATCCTCTGTATTTCCCGGCATAATGATATCATTGCCCGCAGCGGCACATTTCCATGGAACGCTTCCGTCTTTTGGCACAGTCGTATTCCAGTCAGACATAATTACGCCGTCGAATCCCCATTCCTCACGCGCAATTACCGTACACAAATCTTTACTGTTCGCCGCATGGATTCCATTCACCAGATTGTAAGAACTCATCATAGCCATTGGTGCGCTTCGTTTTACCGCAATTTCAAATCCGCGGAGATATATTTCCCTCAATGCCTTTTCGGATACGTGGACGTCCACGCCCATGCGGTTGTCCTCCTGGTTATTACATGCAAAATGTTTCAGCGTCACGCCGCATCCCTTTCTGCTCTGCACGCCTTCCGTCACCGCCGCCGCCATCACCCCTGACAATAAGGGATCCTCGGAATAATACTCAAAATTCCGCCCGCATAATGGATTCCTTTGAATATTCATTCCCGGCGCCAGCCATAAATCCACATGAAATTCATTCATTTCCACCGCTATCGCCCTGCCGAATTCCTTTAAAAGTTCTTCATCCCAAGTCTGCGCCATTAATGTACCCACCGGAAATGCCGTACAGAACTGATAATATGTTTCTGCGCCTTCATGGTGTTCCATCGGCTCCAAAAAACCGTTTTCCAGACATCCCAGGACTCCCGCCCCATAAACTGTGCCGCTCTCCCTATCCGCCTCATAGCTTTGCCTCAGCCTGAGTCCTGCGGGTCCATCCGCCATAACCAACGAACGTATGCCATATTTTTCTTCCAAAGTTTCCGTAGTCTCTCCCGCAGAACCCGGCACATGGCACCCCGCGGAACCAAGCATACTGGTATTCTGCGTAATGTTACCGTATAAAAGAGGAACTAAATCCTCCGCAGGCCAGTCCGCCGCATAATATTGCATACAGTCTTTATGCTCTTCCTTGCCGGGTACAAATACATATTCCGCAATCCCCTGACCTTCTGCGTCTTCGGAAGAAGCTTCCTGCACATCTTCCTCCCAATGGCTCCCCGCCGGCTCCTGAAGCGTCTCCTGCAACGTGCAAATCCGATTCGTATGTTCAATCACTGTCTGCTCCATGACATTTAATGTCGCCACATGCCGGAGCGACGCGGAATGCTCTCCGATCCAGATTCCATACGCCCCTTTGTCAATCACCCATGCGCTTTCCTGTTCGAAAAATACCGCCAGCTGCTTTTGTTCGACAGAAACCGTCAGCCTGCAGGCTTCCCCGGGCTGAAGCAGCGGCGTCTTCGCAAATCCCGCCAGACGGCGGCATTCCTTCTTCCTCCCTGCCCCGGGCAAAGTTACATACACCTGGACGACTTCCCTGCCGGAATAATACCCCCCTGTATTTTGTACCTCCACATCAATTTCCATCCCATTTTCCCGGACTCTCCCTTCCAGAAATTCCATATCAAACGTGGTATAAGAAAGTCCATATCCAAAAGGAAACAATGGTTTTACCTCAAAGCTGTCAAAATATCGGTAGCCTACATAAATCCCTTCTTTATACTCTTCTTTTTCCAGATCGCCGTTCAAATAACTGAAAGAGTCCGCACACGGATAATCTTCATACCGTCTGGCCCAGGTTGCTGTCAGCCTTCCTCCCGGAGATTTTTTGCCAAATAATACATCTGCGGCCGCGCGTCCCCCTTCCTGCCCCGCCTGGGAAATATTCAAAACTGCCGATATATATTCTGCCTCTTCCAAAATATCCGTAAGCTCCACAGCCCCTCCGGCATTCAGGACAAGCACTGTTGGAATTTTTTTCGCGCTCAGGTACAAAATATCTTCCCGTTCTCTTTCGCTTAAATAGTAATCCCCCTCTGCCCTGCGCCGATCCCTGCCTTCGCCGGATATCCGGCTTATGACGTAGACGGCGGCCTCCGCCCCTCTTACATCTTCATCCGTAATCGGACGCCCTTCCGGCAGGGCAAATGCATTTGCCGCATATGCGTCAAATGGATTTTCCACATGCTTTGCATCCTCCAATATTTTTTTCTTCCATTCATTTCTTGCGGCATCATAGCATTTCCCATATTCTTCCAGCCATCCGCTGCTTACCAAAACGGCGCCGATTTCTTTCATTCCCTGAAAAATAGAAATGCTTTCCCGGCTGTTCACGTCGCCGGATCCCGTACCCCCTTTGACAGTCTTTACCGCGCCGCTTCCCAAAAGAGCCACAGGCATAGATGCGCCCAGCGGAAGCAGGCCGTCATTTTTTAAAAGCACCATTCCCTCCGCCGCTATTTTCCGCGCCAGTTGTCCATGCTCTATTTCCCTCTGTGTAACACGGCAATCCAATGTTCCGCTATGCACCCGGATTTTCTTTTCCATAATAGTTCTCCCTTTATTTAGTCCTTATATGCTCATTATGCCTCCTAGCGTATTTTAACGGCATATGGGCCGATTTTGCAGGCATACATATCCGTAATACGCCGGAGGCATTTATAACAGCTTATAACAGCAATTATACCTTATTCTTTT